>Ga0070738_10000284_pt1 | contig 156716 bp, 158 predicted proteins | sample Coa_R2_2_FD_66446 | JGI IMG/M metagenome (GOLD analysis project Ga0070738, IMG submission 66446) | Surface soil microbial communities from Centralia Pennsylvania, which are recovering from an underground coalmine fire - Coalmine... | ecosystem: Environmental > Terrestrial > Soil >... | reverse complement strand
GAACCGCTTGGAGGCCGTAGCGGTCTGCTCGTTCAGGGCAGCCATATTCTTCTCGTGAGTCTCGGCGATGAGCCCGCGCGCCTTGGCATGCGCTTCGGCGAGCGTGGCTTCATAACCCTGTTCCAGACAGCGTAAGGCTTGCAACGGTCTTCAACATTTGTTTAATCATCCGGCCCATCATCGCGAGCAGGCACATGCCTGCTGCTCGATCATGGGTGCCGACTCGCCCATCCTCGATTTGCGGGCTTTTCAACGCGGCTGGCCAGCGCCCGATCTGGCCAGCATGGTTTGAGACTTTCTTGCAACCATTGCCGCGCGTATCCGTCGTGGCGCAATCAGGGGCGAGATGTGCATGCGGTCTTATTGCGGATATGCGGCGACCCAATTTGCGCTGATTTCGATGCTATGCGGGCCATCGGCGCTTGCCGCGGACAAGGCCGAGAAGCTTTTGAAGCAACATGGGACCGCGTCCTATTACAGCGACGGCCCCAGCCATAAGAGAACGGCAAACGGCTCGGCTTATCACGGAGACGAGCTGACCGCGGCCTCGCCGACGCTGCCCCTCGGCTGCAAGGCGAAGATCGTCAACAGGACGAATGGAAAGAGCGTCGTCGTGCGCGTGACCGATCGCGGACCGCACAAGCGCGGCCGCATCATCGATGTCTCGCAAAAAGCGGCGGATCAGCTCGGCATGAAGAACGCCGGGCTGGCGTCGGTCGAGGTTCAGGCCAGGCCATCGGAGCAGCCCACGCCCGCGCTTCGTCGCGAGATCGCCGAAAAGGCCGCGTATCAGGAGCGGGCGAAGATAAATTAGCCGCCGCGACGCGATTCGATTGGGCCATGGCCGCCATGGCAACAAACCTCACTTTCCTCGCGATATAAGAAGCGCCTCTTTGGGCTTCCGGAACCAATGGCCCCACGCGCCTGTTGGGCGGCGATAAGGGTCGAGGTTCGCATGCGGTCGTTCTCATGGTCTTTCGCGACGCTGGTCGCGCTCGTGTTCCTCGTTGCGTCGGCTTTCGCATTCGGCGAGAGCAAGACCGACAAGCCGTTGGAGCAGCACGGAACCGCATCCTATTACAGCGACCGTTTCAACCATAAGGAGACCGCGAGCGGCGCGGATTATAGCCGCAGCGGCATGACCGCCGCGTCGCCCAGCTTGCCGCTCGGTACGAAAGCCAAGGTCATCAACAAGGAGACCGGCAAGAGCGTCGACGTGAAGGTCAACGATCGCGGGCCGCACAAGCGCGGTCGCATCATAGACCTGTCGCACAAAGCAGCGCAGAAGCTCGGCATGAAGAAGGACGGCGTCGCGCCCGTCGAGGTTCAGGCCAAGCCGTCGGCGCAGCCCACGCCGGAGCTTCAACGCAAAATCGAGGAGAAAGCGGCGCATCAGAAATGAAGGCGATTTTCGAATTATCGGACATTTCTGTAGCTGGACGGCCGCTGCGACGGTAGAATCGATCGACGAGGAGAGGAGCACATGGCCGACGGCGGAATCGGGCGCCTGGATTGGCGCGAGATGCAGCCCTTCGGAATCGAGGTCGATTTCGATTTCCGCAACGAGATGACCGAGGCGGAGCAGGCGGGCTTGCGGGAAGCCTTCTATCGCCATTCGCTGGTGTTCGCGCGCGGCCAACGACTGAGCTGGCCGGAGCAGAAGCGAGTCTGCGAGATCATCGGGCCTGTGCTGGGCGATGGCGTCGACTACACGTTGATCTCGACGGATGGGAATTTCGGACCGGTCGCCTATTCCTTCCATTCCGATCTCTCTTTCTCCGAGGACCCGTTCAAGCTGGTTTCGCTGCACGCGGTCGACGTGGTGGACGGCGAGTCCTTCACCCGCTTCGCGAGCGGCGTCGTGGGCTATCGCGCTCTGTCGCCCGAACTGCGGGCGCAAGCAGACGATCATCGCATTCTGACGGCGGCGATCTTCTCCGACCGGATGATCGACCCGGCGCTTCCGATTCCGCCGCGCTTTCCGCGCGCGGTTCGCGGCGCGGTGATGAAGCATCCGGTGACCGGGATGCCGATTCTCTATGTCATCGAGCAGGCGGCCGTTCGCGTCGAAGGGCTGCCGGTCGACGAAAGCGAAGCGCTGCTCGCCGCCTTCGCGAAAGTTCTGTTCGCGCCCGAACGCATCTTGACCCATGTCTGGCGGAACGGCGATTTCCTCTTTTGGGATAATCTCGCCCTCCAGCATGCGCGGCCGGACCTTACCCGCATCAAGCGCCGGGTGCTGCAGCGGGTGACGGTGTCGGAGAAGAGCTTCTTCGATCTCTGTCCCGGCCTGACGCCGGACGACCTCGCCGCGACCGCGCAGCCCGATTACCGCGATCCGGCGGTGGGACGCTGGGCGCCGGAAGCGGCGCTGCCGAGTTTCCTTTAGGTTCTAGCCCCGCAGTTCGGAAAACGGAAACGATGCGTTTCCCATTGCGGCCATTTCGCCCCCGCCGCTGCGTTCCCATGTTCAGCGGCGGAGGTTGATATGATCGAACGCAGGAAATTCTCGGAGCTTGGCGGGGCCGACCATGGGTGGCTCAAGGCCAAGCATCATTTCTCATTCGCCGGATATTATGACCCGGCGCGGATGGGGTTCGGATCGCTGAGGGTGTGGAACGATGACGAGATCGCGCCCAAGACCGGCTTTCCGCCGCATCCGCATTCGGACATAGAGATCATCACCTATGTCCGCGACGGCGCGATCACGCATGAGGACAGCCTGGGCAATAAGGGCCGCACCGAGGCTGGCGACGTCCAGGTGATGAGCGCCGGCAGCGGCATTCGGCACGCGGAATACAATCTGGAATCCGCGCCGACGCGGCTCTTCCAAATCTGGATCGAGCCGAAACGCTCGGGCGGCGAGCCTTCCTGGGGCGCCAAGCCGTTTCCGACGTCCGACCGTTCGGGCCGATGGGTGACGCTGGCGAGCGGGTTCGCGGGGGATCTGGACGCGCTGCCTATTCGCACAGACGCGCGGGTTCTGGGCGCGACCCTGAAGCCGGGCGAATCCCTCGACTATGTGCTGGGCGAGGGCCGCAGCGCCTATCTTGTCCCGGCCAAGGGCTCGATCGACGTGAACGGCGTCAGGATCGACGCTCGCGACGGCGCGGCGATCCGGGACGAGGCGACTCTCGCAATCAAGGCTCTGGATGAGGCTGAGCTGGTGCTGGTGGATACGGCCTAGAAAATTTTTTCCTCCGCGGTGTCGGGAGGCCCCTAGGGCGTTCGTCCTAGGGGCACAAACCCGAACTCAACGGAGAGGATCATGGCCGAGAACAACAGCACAGCCCAGGTGAAGGGCGGCGTCGTCCCGTATCTCCATATCGACGGCGCGATGAAGGCGGTCGAGTTTTATAAAAAGGCATTCGGCGCGACGCTCGCCTTCGCGATGCCGGCGGACGATAAGGGCCGCACCATGCACGCACATGTGCACATCAATGGCGGCTCGCTGATGCTGAGCGACTTCTATCCCGAGCATGGCCATGCGGCCGTCAAGCCGCAGGGCTATGACGTCATGCTGCCGGTCCAGGATGTCGACCAGTGGTTCAAGCGCGCCGTCGAGGCGGGCTGCACGTCCAGGATGGAGCCGCAGGACATGTTCTGGGGCGACCGCTACGCCCAGCTCACCGATCCCTTCGGCGTCGCCTGGGCGATCAACGGGCCGAAGCGCGGCTAATAATGAGTCGTCATCCCCGCCTTCGCGGGGAATGACGATCAAACGAGGAGCATAGATCCATGCCCAAAATCACACCGTGCCTCTGGTTCGACGGCAAGGCCGAAGAGGCGATGAATTTCTACCGCTCGATCTTTCCGGACACCGAAATCCTCTCCGTCATGCGCACGAGCGCGGCCGGGCCGGGCCCGGAGGGATCGGTGCTGGCGGTCACGTTCCGCCTGCAGGGCCAGGAGATCATGGGCCTCAATGGTGGTCCGTATTTCAGCTTCACGCCCGCCATGTCGTTCTTCGTCACCTGCGACACGCAGGCCGAAGTGGATTCCTTCTGGGAAAAGCTGTTGGAAGGCGGCAAGCCCAGCCAATGCGGCTGGCTCACCGATAAATACGGATTGTCCTGGCAGATCGTTCCGAAGCGCCTGGGCGAGCTGCAGCAGGATCCGGATCGCGCCAAGGCCGCACGCGTCGTGCAGGCGATGCTGAAGATGGTGAAGCTCGACATCGCCGGCCTCGAACGCGCGGCCGCCGGTTGAATCAGCCCTCCGCGATCTCCTTCCAAGGCGCGCGCGCCGCCGGCGGCTCGCCATCGATGCGGGCCGGGAACAGCGCCTGCCGCGCGCCGTCCGGTCCGCGCCGGACGAGGCCGCGCGCTTTGATCTGCGGGGTCTCGAGCGCGTCGGAGAGGTCCAACACCGGCGCGATGCAGCAATCGGCGGGCTCCAGGCGCCGGATTGCCTCGTCCTGGGTGACGGTCGCGAAATAGACGTCGAGCTTCGCGATCAGCGCGGTCTGGGGCAGCGGATCCTCGAAGCCGGGATCTTCCCATTCCGGATGGCCGGCGGCATTGCAAAAGGCGGCCCAGAATTTTCGTTCGACCGCGCCGAGCGACACGAACTTGCCGTCTTTCGTGCGATAGAGGCGATAGCGCGCGGCGCCGCCGTTCAGGAGCTCGCCCTCGCGCTTGGGCGGACGGCCGGCATCGACCGCGGCGATCGGGAAAGCCAAGAGCGGCATCACCGAATCAGCGAGCGAGAGGTCGATCACCGATCCCTCGCCGGTACGCATGCGCTTGTTGAGCGCCCCCAGCATCGCGATCGTCGCCATCATGCCGCCGGTGACATCCGCGACCGGCGGATCGAAGAAGACGGGCCGGTCGGCGAGGCCCGTGCCCGCCAGCATGCCGGTCAGCGAGAGATAGTTGTTGTCGTGCCCGGCCTGATCGCGACGCGGTCCCGACATGCCGAACCCTGTGAGCGCGCAATAGATCAGGCCGGGGTTGCGCGCACGCAGCGCCTCGGGCCCTACACCCAGCCGGTCCATCGTGCCGGGCCGGAAAGATTCCAGCAGTATGTCGGCCTCGTCCGCGAGCGCCAGCAGGCGCGCCTTGCCCGCCGCGCTCTTGAGGTCGAGCTTGAGGCTCACCTTGCCCATGTTGATCGCCTCGAAATAGATCGAGAGGCCGCGCGGTCCGATCGGGCCGATCTCGCGCGCCTCGTCGCCTACGGGCGGTTCGATCTTCAAGACCGACGCGCCCATATCGACCATCAGCAACGATGCGAGCGGTCCGGGTAGGTGCCGCGACAGGTCAAGGACCTTGAGGCCCTGCAGAAACTCCCCGAGCTTCCCCTTAGCCGGCGCGGGCCAGGGCGACTTTTGCGACATTATCCATCCCTCTGAGTATGTTCGTGCGCCAGACTAGCCCGACAGGACGACGTTCACCACGGAGACAGGGAGCCCGGCATGTCTCTTCATACGCACTCGAACAGGCACATTAGCCCGAAATCCATGTGCTGCTGCATATGGCAGTGGAAGAGCGACAGCCCCGGCTGATCGGCCGTGAAGTCGACTTCGGCCGTCTGAAACTTGCCGAGCATCACCACGTCCTTCATCACGCCGGACGTTTTCATCCCGTTCAGGCTGCTGAGCTCGAAGCTGTGGCGATGCAGATGCATCGGATGGATGTCGTCGGTCGCGTTGCGCATGCGCAGCCTATATCGACCGCCGCGCTTCAGCCGCACGAGCGGGTCCATCTTGTCCATCGCGAAGGGGACGCCGTTGATCGTGAATTGATCGAATCCGTTCGCCGCGCCGGGATTCGTTCCGATCAGCAGGTCGATCGTCTCGTCGGGCGCGCGCGTTTCGGCGCCCTGCTTGCCGAACGCGGCGTAGTTCCAGCGCGCGCGGTCGGGCTTCTTCCACAGAGGCGCGCCGGTCGCGCCGGCATATTCGACGACGATGCCCATGCCGCGATTGCGGTCCTCGTCGATGATGTCGCCCATCACCCAGATGCCCGGGTTGTTCATCTCCACGATCGCCGAGACCCGCTCGGCGGTGCCGATCCAAAGCGCCTCCGCTCGGGCTTGGGTGGGCACCGGGTTGCCGTCGAGCGCGATCACCTTGAAGATATGACCCGGAAGCGCGAGGCTGCGGATCTCGGTGGCGCTGGCATTCAGCACATGGAAGAGCACGCGTTCGCCCGGCTTCACCTTGATCCGATCGCCGTGGCCGAGCATGCGGCCGTTGATCGCGAACCAGCTATAGGCGAGCTCATAGCCCGCGGGCAGGCCTTTATCCAATGAGGCTTTCAGCGCGGCTTCGCTCATCCGGCGCAGATCGGCGACCTCGCCCCGCGGCTCCAATATGTCGAGCGGCATCTCGGTCTTGCTGAAGACCGGACCGAACTCCTTGAGCGTCAGGAAGACCTCGCGGTCATAGGCGCCGGGTTCCCGCTTCGGCTCGATATAGACCGGCCCCGCCTGGCCGTTATAGAGCCCGAGCGACAGGTCGGCGCCGGCGACCAGGTGCGTGTGGTAGAAGCGGAAGCCTGAGGGACCCGGCGTGAAGGCGATGCGCCGCATGCCGTGCGCCGGGATGAAGGGCGTGCCTTCCTCCGCCGCGCCGTCGACTTCCGGCGGCAGGAACTGGCCGTGCCAATGCAGCTGCTCGGGCGTGTCGGTGTCGTTATGGATATCGACCGTGACGGGGCGTCCTTCCTTCAGCCGCACAAGCGGCCCCGGAAACTGGCCGTTATAGAGCTTGGTCGAGACCGAGACATCCTCGCCCAGCTCGACCAGCCCATTTGCGATCCGGATCTCGTAATCGGCCTTGCCGACGGGCGGCGGCGTTGGCGGCCCCGCATGCGCATGCTCCGGCATCTGGGCGCGCGCCGGTTGCGCGATGGGTATCAGCGGCGCGGCGGCGCCGAGCTGCAGAAGACGGCGGCGGGGGAGCTTCATCGGGTCCTGAGAATGATTCTCAGTTGAAGATGCACGGGCGTGCCGATAGGGTCAATGGAGGACAATTTTCTCGTCGTCGTTCCCGCCTTCGCGGAAATGACGATTGTTGGAACGGCTTGCGCTCCGCAACTTGGCACCCGATCATTCGCCCCGATGACCCTCCGCGCCTATCTTCGCTTCGACATGCGTGCGCCGGCGTTCGGGACGCCCGGGCCTGAGCTGTATCGGGCGGCTATCGAGATGGCCGAGTACGCGGATCGGAACGGCTTCTACGGCGTGATGCTGTCGGAGCATCACGCATCGGATGACAATTATCTGCCGTCGCCGGTCACGATGATGGCGGCGATCGCGGGGCGGACCGAGCGGCTCAAGCTCGCCTTTCGAGCGCTGATCGCGCCGCTCTACGATCCGATCCGGCTGGCCGAGGATCTCGCCGTGCTGGACCAGATCTCGAACGGGCGGGTGGTGGCGGCGCTGGCGGCGGGATTCATTTCGGCCGAGTTCCAGATGTTCGGACGGGAGATCAAGCAGCGCGCGAGGCTGACGGAGGAGGCGGTGCGGGCGCTCAAAGCCGCCTGGACCGGCGAGCCTTTCGCATTTCGCGGGCGCACGGCGCGTGTGACGCCGCGGCCGGTGCAGCGGCCGCATCCGCCGGTGCTGCTGGGCGGCTCGTCGCGCGCGGCTGCCGAACGGGCCGCACGGATTGCCGACGGGTTCCAGACCCATGTGGCCGAGCTCTACCAAGTCTATTTCGACAGTGCGAAAGCGCTGGGAAAAAACCCGGCGCCGTTCGCGAAGGTGAGCCCGAGCTTCGTGCTGGTCGCCGAAGATCCGGAAATGGCGTGGAACGCGATCGCGCCGCATGCGCTGCATGAGATGAACGCCTATGGCCGCTGGCATCAGGCGGCGGGCTACGAGGGCGGATACAAGATGGTCGACTCGATCGAGGCGCTGAAAGCGACCGGCGCTTATGCGGTGGTCACGCCCGACGAATGCGTGCGGCTCGCCCGCTCGGTCGACGAGATCATCTTCCATCCGCTGATGGGCGGCATGTCGCCGCAATTGGGTATGCGAAGCCTGGAGCTGTTCGTAAACAAGGTAAGGCCGGCCCTGGCTTGACCGCCCGCCGGCAGGTAAACTCGCGCGCTTTTCGGGAGGAGAGATCATGGCCGACGATACGGCGAAGAAGGACTACGCGAAGCTCGACGCCGAGTATATGGAGGGCAAGCGCAAGCCGCTCGAGAACTATGGCAGCGTCATCATGACCTCCTCGAAGTTCCTCAACAGCGCGCGGCTGCGCGACATCTACGCCCAGGAGGGCTTGCGCAAGAACGGCTATGACGTGCCGCCGACCTACATGGTCTACCAGGCGAGCCAGGCTCTGGCGGAGCTATCGGACGAGAACGAGATCGAGGCGCTGATCGCGGAAGAGAAAAAGGCGAAGGTTGATTTCGCCGCCTGGCTCGACGCCAAGGTGATGACCGACTTCACGATCGACGAGCTGAAGGGCTACGGCGCCGGAACGCTCGGCCAGATGGTTCATGATTATTTCGCGTCGCGGCCGGGTTTCGAGCTCAACTTCACGAACCGCGGCGTCCAGCCGACCAGCGACTACAAATATCTACAGAAGCAGCGCACGCTGGCGCACGACATCGAGCATATGATCACGGGCTTCGGCCCCAACCCGGCCGGCGAATACGCGCTGATCGCGGTCAACCTCAAGGCCTATTACAATTACTTCTCGCCCGACCTCGCCTGCGAGCTGACCCGCATGACCGGCTTCCTGCTGTCGACCGGGCTCATGAAGGCCAATCTCCACTATCCGCAAGTGATGGGCGCGGTGCTGGACGCGGTGAAGCAGGGGACCGAGATGGGCGATAAGCTGAAACGGCCGCTGCTCGTCACCAACTGGCGGGCGTATCTCGACTGGCGGATCGGCGACATCCGCGCCGACCTCAACATCATCGGCGCCCCGCCGCCCGGCACCTGGGACTGGACCGCGGAGGCGCGGCGGGGCTGATTGGGAGTCCGCTCCCGGAAACTGGACATTGCTCAGTTCGAGGCGCCGGCTCGAACGCCCCGTTTCGCCGGAAGCGGGCGCGGGAGGTAATCCGGCACGCTACCTCCTGTCGAACACCTCCTTGAACAGGGACACCTTGCCGGCAGGGTCCGTTGTTGTGGCGAAGCAGGTAAGCTTACGCGGCGCCGACAAGATGCAGAACTTGTCCTCGAGGGAACCATCCTTCGACCAGAGCCGGGCTTCGATCACGCCCGAGGGCGTTTCTATCATCGCGCCTTCCAGACCGGCATCGCCCGGCAGCGCCCGTCTCTTTCCATCGACTTTACCTGAGTAGGAGAAGGTTTCCTTCTTGCCGTCACTTCCAACGCCGGTCCAAGTGTAGTCCAGAACCGTATCGTGCCGCCTGATCTCGGTCGTCTCGGAGCCTCCGGGGTCCGGCATGCCGATCGACTCCACCGTGTTTTTGGTCCAGGTGCCGACATAGGGATTGGGGGCGGCCGGTTCTCCGGCTGCCCAGCTGGAGGTCAGCACCGCCGCGCTTGCGCATAAAAGGATGTGGTTTTTCACGTCGTCCCTCCCTATTTGCCGTCGACCGAGAAAGCGATCAGCACATTGCCCGGATGGGTCAGCAGGCTGCCGCCCGATATAACATACAGAATGCCGTTCGCGACGATCTGCGGATAGCCGTTCACCGATCCGCCGCTCGCCCTGACGCCATTCGCAGCGTCGAAGTTTCGGGCGGTGTCGAAGTCCCAGACGATCTTGCCGTCGGTCGCGGAAAATCCGCGAATATGGCCGTCCAGCGATCCCGAAAAAACAACACCGGGAATTGCGGTCGCCGCGCCGGGCTGGGCCGCGCTGCAATCGTTCTTTCCCCACGCGCAGATCGGAGCCGGCGGAGCCGCATGCCAGAGCTGCTTGCCGTCCCCGAGCGCCAGGGCCGACAAGCCGCCGGGCGCGAACGGAGGCTTCGCGTCACGATCCGCCACGGACACATAAGCCGCTATCCGGTCAGCGGCGGCGCCGTACATGACGCCGCCGAGGGGGCCGCCTTCGCCGATCCGCGCCTGCCAGATGATGGTTCCGTCCCGATCCGGATCGAGCGCATAGACGACTCCCGATTTCTGGCCGACGACGAGAACGCTGTTGCCGTTCGGCAGATCGCGCAGCACCGGCGAATCGCCGAATTCGAGATATTCGGGCGCCGGCTTCTCGCAATCGGCTCTCTTCGCGCGCTTACAGCCCGTGTAGGGATCGTCGTCGGGCAGCGGTTGAACCGCCCAATGCCTTTCGCCGGTCGCCAAATCGAGCGCGACCACCGCATTCGTGTCGCCCTCCTCGGCATCGTTATAGGCGTTGCCGGTTGCGACATAGACCAGCTTGCGGCGCGGATCGATCGTGGGCGCCGACCAGATGGCCGCACCCGCGGGACCGAAGAGCGGCGTTCCGGCTTCGTTGGTCCTCCCAAGAGGAACCGCCGGCCGCGGCACCATGTATGTCTTCCAGCGAATGCGTCCGGTCGCCGCGTCCATCGCGACGACGCTGCCGCGGAAAGTGCAGCAGGGGTGGCTCCGATCCCATTCCGCGCCCTCGTCCATCGCCGACACCGGAACGTAGAGCGTGTCGCGGTATAGCGTGGGCGAGCCGGTGATCCGGACCAGCGGATGATCGTCGGCCTTGGTCCTCCACAAGAGCTTGCCGCGCTCGGCGTCGACGGCATAGACGAAGCCCTTCTCGTCGCCGAAATACGCAGCCGCCGCGGTGCCTGCGGAAGGTGGAAGGCCGATGCTCACTGCAGCCCGGATCGGCGCCTCAGCCTGCCAGCTCCAGTAGGTGCAGCCGCTCTTCGCATCGAGCGCGAAGATGCGGCCCGTCGCGGTGGTGACGAAGAGTCGGTCACCGACGACCACCGGCGCGCCATAGGCGGCGCCACCCGGATAGGCGAAGCTCCATTTCACGCGCAGCCGCGGGACGTCAGCCGCCGCGATGCCGGGCATGCCTTGATAGCGCGTGTTCGCCGTGTCGCCGCCGACGCCGTTCCAGGACGACTCTCCCTGAGCTAGCGGACCGGCCGCATGCGCGCAGCGGTTGGCGCTCGGGTCGGGATCCCGAAATTCGCCCGGCGCGCGATGCGCAAGATGAATCGCGAGCGCGCGGATGTCATCGGCGTTTAACCCCGCCGCCTGTTGCCGCATCGGTCCGCTGGTCAGCGCCAGCACGATCTGTTCGGGCGATTTGTAATTGAGCACGAAGACTGGCGGGATGTTGCCGCTGGGATGCTCGTGGCACATCGCGCAGCGCTCGGCGAAAAGCGCCTTGCCGCGCGGCGAATCGAGCTGCGCCGAGGGCATCGTATCGACCGGGTCTACGGCTCGCGCGAGCGGCGCGGATGCGATCCAGGAAAGGACCGCGACGGCGAGAAGGCGCGTCATCGTCCCTCCACCGAAAAGGCCAGCAGCGCATTGCCGGGATGAGTCATGGACGCGGCGCCCGAGGTCACATAGACCATGCCGCCGGAAACGATCACCGGATAGCCGCTGATCGCCCCGCCCTCCGCTTTGACTCCGTTTACCGCCGAATAGGTCTTGGCAGTATCCACGTCCCAGACGATTGCGCCGTCCTTCGTTGCGTAGGCGCGCATATGGCCGTCCCACGAGCCGGAGAATACGATGCCGGGAATGGCGGCCGGCGAACCCGCCTGCGCATGATTGCACTCATAGCCGCCCCAGCGGCATGCCGGCGTGGGCGACGGCGTTCGCCACAAGATCTTTCCCGTAGCCGCATCGACGGCAGCCATTCCTCCCGGAACATGCGGCGGCTTCACTTCGGAGTCGGAGATCGGCACATAGGCGATGCCGTTCGCGGCGGCGAAGCCCATCTCGACGCCCCCCATCGAGCCGCCCTGTCCGAGCCGCGTCTCCCACAGGAGCTTGCCTTCCCGGTCCGGATCGAGCGCGTAGATGACGCCGGATTTCTGACCGACGAGCAGCACATCCTTGCCGTCGGTCAACGTGACGAGGACCGGCGGCGCCGCGAATTCGAACAGCGGCGAGGCGGGGTTGTCGCAGGCATCCTCTTCATCCTGGTTCTTGCACGCCGTCCCATTGTCCGTCGGCTTCGGTTGCCGCACCCATTTGCGCGCGCCCGTGTCGAGATCGAATGCGATGATCGCGTCGTCGCCGTCGGTCGCATCGTGGTGGTAGGATTCCGCGGTCGCTGCGTAGACGACATGACGCTTCTCGTCGATCGTCAGCGGCGCATAGATCGCACCGCCCGCGGGGTCGTAAAGCCGCGCGCCGGTCGGGCTCTTTTTCGGCAATGGCTGCGGCGCCGCGCTGATGCTGTGGCTCTTCCAGACTTCCTTTCCGGTGGCGATGTCGAGCGACACGACGCTGCCGCGGAAGGTGCAGCAGGGATAGGACGGATCGTGCGACAGCGGATCCTCCATCGAAGACACTGGCGCGTAAATCCGGTCATGCCAAATCGTGACCGGGCCGGTGATCCGTCCGCTCGGGTGATCGTCGACCTTGCTGCTCCAAATAAGCTTGCCCGTACCGGCATCGATCGCCCCGACATTGGCCTTGCCGTCGCCGAAGAAAAGCTCCAGCCGTCCCTGCCCAGCTGGATTGATGGCGGCGGTCACCATCTTCGCGCCGGCCGCCGCGCCGCTGTGCCAATGGGTGCAGCCCGTCTTCGCATCGAGCGCAAAGAGGCCGCTCGGCGTCGACAGGAAGAGACGTCCGCCGACGGCGATCGGCTCGGCCGCCGCTGTTCCGCCGGGATAGGCGAACGCCCATTTGAGCTTGAGCTTCGGAACGTCGGCAGCGGTGAGGCCGGGCTTCGATTGAAACAACGTGTTGTGCTCATCGACGCCCCAGCTTGCCCAGTCGGCCGGTCCAGGTTGGGGTCTCGTCCCGCCCGGGCAGAGATTGGCGCTCGGCGACGGCTCCGAGCCGAGCTTCTTGCCTGTCAGATAGACCGCAATGTCCTTGATCTCGTCATTCGACAGGCCGCTCGCCATCGGGCGCATCGGACCCGTCGTGAGCGCCGCGACGACGCCCTCGGGCGACTTCCGTTCGATGACGATGCGAAGCGGGATGCGGTCATGCGCGTGGTCGTGGCACATCGCGCAATGCTGACCGTACAGCGCTTCGCCGCGAGCGCTCGTGGCCTCCCGCGCCGGCCGGCCGAAGGCGGAGGTCTGATCCTCTGCCGCCGCGAGCGGCGCGGCGGCTGCGGCGATGATGAGACACGCGAGAAAATGTCTGCGCATCGTTGCCTCACCAATGATAGCGAAGCTGGACGCCGAACATCCGTGGTTCGCCATAGACCGACGCATAATAGCCCAGCGTTTCGAGCGTCGGAAAATTTCCCGCCTGATAGAGCCGGTCGAGCACGTTGGTCATGAAGAAGGCCGCATCGACCGGGTAGCCGGCGACATTGTTCCAGTCGAGGCGCATGTTGACGAGACCATAAGGCGCCTGGACCGCACCCGCGGTATAGTAGACGAGCCCGCCGAAATTGTCGTGGCTCTGGTAGTTCCAGGTGATCGATCCGCTGACCTCGCCCCACCCCTCCGGAACGAAGGTCAGAACCTGGCGCGCGGTGATGCTGAATTTGTGCAACGGCACGGCCGAGATGCTGGGATCGAGGACCGTGCCGGGCGGCAAGATGCCGGTGAACTCGTTATAGTGCGCGTAATTGTAGGCGTAGTTTCCCGAGAGCTCGAAGCCGTTCCAGAAATTCGGCACGATGTCCGCTTCGATCTCCACGCCGGTGATGGTGACCTTGCCGTTGTTCTCGACGATCGAGATCGGAATGCCCCCGGGCGCCACGAAGTAGCTCGCATTCTGCACCGCCTTGAAGTAGCTCCGGAAGGCGTCGATGTTGGTCCTCCCCTTCGCGCCCCACAGCTCCCAATCGGATTTGAGGCCGATCTCGACATCGTCCAGCACTTCGGGCTGATAGGTCTGCGTGCCGGGAATCAGATTCTCCGGATTGACGCCGCCGACGATATAGCCCCGCCGGCCGGTCACATAGGCCAGCATGTGCGGCGTGATCCGATAATCGAGCCCGAGCGTCCAGCTCGGCGCCTGGAAATGAACGCCGCCCGATTGGAAGCAGAAGGGCGATGCGCCCGACGCATCGGTCGCATAGCCGGGCGTGCAGAAGCCCGCGCTCTCGCTGCTCTGACCGACCGAGCGATAGTCCCAATTGTAGCGATAGCCGGCGGTGAATTTCAGACCGTCGAGCGCGCCGAGCAGACCACCCAGATCGTAGGTCGCCTGCGCATAGGTCGCGAGGCTGCGATTGGCGAGCGCGTTGGTGTTGAGGGTTGGGAATTCCGGAGCGAAGAAGACGATCGTCGATGAGGACGGGCCGTTCGTGTGATCGTAGCTGCCGTAGAATCCCGCCTGCCAGGTCAGCCTTTCGTTGAACGACTTGCCTTGGAGCTGCAGCTCTTCGCTGAAGGCTTCGAGATTCCACGACCAGCCGTTCGGCTGCGCATAATCGAGATCGCCGAAGGGCGATTCGGAAAGGCGGAACAGCTGCTTGAAATTATGATAACCGAAGATGTCCTTCAGCGTGACGTCGTCGCTGACGTCGAGCGTCGCGATATCGGAAATCGACCAGTGCAGGATTTTGTCGAGCGGCCCCACGGTGCTGCCGGCAAACTCGCCGGTGACCTTGCGTGGACCGATCTGCTGCTGCTCGGTGAAATAGTCGGCGAGATTAGGGACGATCGCGAAATTGTCGCCGCACGTGCCGAGCGTCACCCCTTCCGCGAAAGCGAAGCAAGGGTTGTAGCCCCTCAGCACGAAGGATGATCCGTTGGTGTGCGAATAGATGTCGTCGGCGACGAGATAGTTCTCGAAACCGTCGAACGGTCTCGCGATCACGGAAATCCGACCAACCCAATAATCGCGATTGTCGAGATCCTTGCCCGATTGGATGTCGGTCGTGAAGCCGTCGCGCTGGGCGCGCTGGCCCGAGATGCGCAGCAGCAGCTTGTCCGGAATCACGGGCACATTGATCGCCCCTTCGAGCTCGATGTCGCCGTAATTTCCGAAAGTCGTCTGGGCGTAGCCCTCGAACGCGTTGGTCGGCTTCTTGGGATAGATCAGGATCGCGCCGCCGATAGTGTTCTTGCCGAACAGCGTGCCCTGCGGCCCCTTCACGACCTGGACGTTCTCGAGGTCGAAGAAACGTCCGGGTCCCGCCGCGCCGCCGGTCGCGCCCGAGCCGCCGAGCTGTGGGGCGTTGAGGTCGGGCACCTCGTTGAAATAGGCGACGACGCCCGGCCCGCCCGGCTGGTTGGTGATGCCGCGCAGCGTGAACCATTGCTCGTCGCGTCCGGTGTCGCTGTAGGTCGTCAGCGACGGAACGATGTAGCCGAGATCGGTCGAATTCTCGATGTGCTGCTCGTCGAGCGCTTTGGCGGTCAGCGCGGTCACCGCGAGCGGAACGGCCTGCAGCTTCTCGTCCCGACGTCGGGCCGTCACGACGATCTCTTCCAGTCCTGCGGCGCCTGCCGCGACAGCTCGGCCTTGCTCCTGGGCCCATGGGTGTCCCAACGGAAACAGCATTGCCGTTCCGAAGGCGGCCAATCTACAACCGAACCTGACATCCATCACCCTGCTCCCGTCCTTCCTTGTCTCGCGATAAACGCGAATAGTTTCGTGTTTAGCGTACAGACAAGAACGGCGGGGTCAAGGTCTGAAAGACGGAGCTGCGTGAAGCGGACAATTCCGCTCGCGCTTACAACAATGATTTCGGGGGTTCGCCTATGCCCTGCAGGCGTGGATCAGATGATCGACGATGTTCCGCACATAGGCATCATCGGGAACCTGTCCGGTGAACATGATCAGAGAAAGGATCGGGGCAATGATCATGTAGACGACCAGCACGCAGTCCACCTCGGCTCGGATCCGCCCCCCGGCTTTCGCAGCCTCGAGGGGCTTGGCTAGATCGCCCGCGACGGAGGCAAATCGGCGGACCATCTGGTCGCGGTATGCCGTGTCGCCGGCGGTGATGAGCAGCTTGTTGGCCGTGATCTCCACCGGATCGTTCAAGAAATCGCGAAGCGCAATCCCCAGCTTGTGGAGGTAGCTCTCCCATTTGCTCGTCGAAGGGATATCGAGCTTTCGCATATGTTCTTCGTAGGCGGCCATCACGAGGGAAGCTCGCTCGGGCCAACGCGCATAGATCGTGGCGACGTGCACGCCTGCATCTTTGGCGATGTCCTGAAAGCTGAAGTTCGAGTCCCCGTCCTTCAGTCGATCCAGCACAGCCGAAAAGACCGCGTTTCGCACCCGCTGGGTGCGTCCGCCTGGCCGCGCCTGGCCGCGCGCTGCCGCGCCTTTTTGGTTTGTTTGAGCCCTTCCAGCCATCGACCGACGAGCGCCTCTCCGAGCTTCGTCCCTATAACCCGAACCCTGAACCGATCGCAATTCGCGCTACCGCAGCGGTGAAGCCGCCAAGCCCGAGCCCGTAAAACGGAAGCAGAGTCCGGCGGCGCCGACCCGCGATTTCAATTCCGGCCTGGACACCGGGGATGAGACGTGGAAAACAGCAACTCGCAATTGATCCGGATCGGCGGTGCGTCGGGCGCGCTCGGCGACAGCATCATCGCCGTTCCAGGGACAAAAAATAGGGAGGTGTTCATGAAAACTCATAAAATCTTGGGAATGTCGGCCTTCGCGGTGATCGCCGCGCTGAGCGACCATCATGCAGCCTCGGCTCAGCAAGCCGGTGGCCAGGCATCGTCGAGCGGGGGAACGCTCGAGGAGATCGTCGTCACGGCGCAGAAGCGCAGCGAAAACCAGCAGGTGGTCCCGGTGTCGGTGACCGCGCTCAGCCCGACCACGCTGTCGAACGCCCGGATCCTGAACGCGATGGATCTCGCCGGCACGGTGCCCAACCTCTACATCTTCTCGGGCGCGTCGCTGAACGGCAGCACGTCCACCCCGTGGATGACGCTGCGCGGCATCGAAGCCAACAATACCGGCACGGTGCAGACCGACAGCGGCATCGGCATCTATGTCGACGGCGTCTATGTCGCCCGCGCCAGCGGCCAGGTCTTCGACCTCGCCGACGTCCAGCAGATCGAGGTGCTGCGCGGACCGCAGGGCACGCTCTTCGGGCGCGACTCGGTCGGCGGCGCCATCAACTTCATCACCAAGGATCCCACGGGCAAATTCGGCGTCTCAGAGGATCTGTCGTTCGGCAATCTGGGAGAGTTCCGCAACAAGACCAGGGTCGACTTCGACGAGTTCGCCGGTTTCCGCGTCTCGCTGACGTACCTCCATTCGCAGAACGACGGGTACGTCAAGAATTTGGACGCCGGGCATTTTGTAGACCCCAGCAAGATGACCTTCGGCGCCGTCGGTCCGGGCTTTTCGCGGCGCGACCTCGGCGCGTCGAACGTGGACGGGTTCATGGCCGCGGTCAGGTACGATCCGGAGGGGGTCGAGGGGCTGAGCTTCAGGGCCAAGTTCGACTATACCGGGGAATACGAGACCCCGCCGGCGATACAGATTTTGGCCATCGGGTCGCCAGGCAACCTTGCCTATCCGCCGCCCTATGGCCTGGGCGTGTTCGGCAACCGCTCCAGGGGCACGATCGTGGTCAGCCCGACGCCGCAGGATGCGGTGTCCAACTCGCAGGCGATTCAGGTCTATCTGCAGACCTATGGCTCGAGCCTGACGACCCAGTACGATCTGACGGACAACATTCAGCTCAAAGACATCGTCGCCTATCGCCGGCTGCAGCAATCCTTCGTCAGCCAGCTGGACGGCGGCAACGCCCTGGTGGCCCCTGATGGCAACGATTTCATTCCGTTCACCAGCGTCGGACAGGTGAACCAGCATCAGTTGAGCAACGAGTTCGACCTCACCCTCAAGAGCAAATGGGTCGATCTCACGGCGGGGCAGCTCTATTTCTACGAGCAATATCATTACCCCAACGGTTTTCCCGTCCTCTCGGAGGCGCCAGGCGGCGTTTTTCCCGCGGCGGACGGAACGCTCAACGACGGCAACGCCACGAGCATCGCCGAGTACGCCCAGTTCACCGGCCACGTGCTCGATAATGTCGATTTGGTCGGCGGCATCCGCTACACGCGCGACGACAAGGAGTCCCGGTACCCCCTCATTCCCAAGCTGAGCGCGGAAGCCATCCATCAGCGGGTGGACTGGCTGGGCGGCGTCAATTACCGCCCGACCGACAATCTGCTCCTCTATGGCAAGGGCAGCAGCGGCTATATTTCCGGCGGGTCGTATAACGGCGTCACTTTCGGCCCTGAGTCGATGACCCAGTTCGAGCTGGGCGAGAAAGCCGACCTGATGGGCAAGCAGCTGCGAATCAACACCGCCGTCTTCTGGTCGGACTATCGGCACTACCAGACTTTCGACTTCAACCCGTTGGACTGCAACGGGATCCTGATCGGTTGCATCGCGAATGCCGGCGCCGAGCGGATCTGGGGTCTGGAATCGGAGATCACGGCGCTTCCGACGGACCGCTTGCTGTTATCAATGAATGTCGGCGTCACGCGGTATTCTCTGGACCCCAACCAGAACCCCTCCGCGATCCCCGAGAACCACGCCCCTAAGCTGTCGATCGGCGTGGCCGGCGAATACACCTTCCCGGATATCGACGGCATGACGCCCTCGGCCAGGCTGGAGGTGAACTATAACGGCCTGGTCGACTGGGGGCCCACGCTGACCTCCGGCCCGGGCATAGAACGGAGTTACAAGACGCCGGAAACGGTGGTCGTGAATGCCCGCGTCAGCTTGGGGGACATTCCGTTGGGCCCGACGACCGCGAAGGTATCGCTGTGGGGAAAGAACATCTTCAACGAGCGGTATTTCTCCGAGATCCTACCCGGCGCGGTCATCGGCTTCGTGGACGGCAACGTCTCGCCGCCGGCGACCTACGGCGTCGACCTGTCGGTCAAATACTGATCGATCTGCCGGAAACACGGGCGCGAGGCTGACCATCCCTCGCGCCCTTCATTGATTTATCGCGATGCTCTGCCTGACCCTCGCCCGCAAGGGCGCGGGATCGTCGTCTGGAAGAGACCTGTCGACTTGACTCGGCAGGGCCGCGGGAAACCACAGCTAGCCTTGCTTCTGCGGCGCGGGCGCCTTCGCCGGCTTCGTCTTGTCGGCGGGCTTTCCGGCGGGCGCCTTCTTCTGGTCCGCCGGCGTGGGCGCGGCCTGCTGCGCCGGCGGCTGGTCGGCGGGCAGGGAGCTGGCGAGCTGCGGCGCCGAGGTCGGCTTGCACTGCTCGGTCCAGGTCGTCTTCTCGGGTCCCTGATTGTACTCCTGAGTCAGCGTCATCGCGGCCCGGTCGATCTTGCCCTGCCAGCTGGCATCGAGCGCGCCCAGATCGGGCTTTTCCGCCCAGACGATCGATTTGTCGTCGAACTCTGTGACCGGCTCCGGGTCGGCGCTCTTGCGAACCTCGGAATATTTGAACAGGCCCTTGGCCTGATCGTCGATCTGGAAGATTTCGTGGACCTGGACCGGGGCGTCGGCCTTGCCGGCCTTCGTCGTCACCATCTGGCCCGTGCAATCGATCCAGGTCGTGGCGGCCTGGGCTCCCGACATGCCGGCGGCTGCGAGCAGGCCGGCGATGCCGGCCGCGAGCGCCTGCTTGGATGATGGATTCATGAGATTTCCCTCTTTTTGCGTTCCCCCGGCGCGTATTGCGCCCGTCTCAACGACCATATAGCGGTATTTCCGTCAATGGACTGGCGCAACGCGTCGCGGGGTCGTATCTCTGCCCCGGCCCGGTTCCGTGGGGGAGGCGGGGTGAGGCCGATCGAGAAAGGTTTGCCATTTGTCGTTACTGGGTTCGCCCGAGCGGCGGCTGACCATCCTGGTCGGTTCGATTTCGTTCGTCACCTCGATCGTCTATTCCATTGTCGGCGCGCTGGCGCCGATGTTCTTCAAGGATCTGGCGATCCCGTCGCAGGACATCGGCACGATCGCCGGCGTCTATTCGCTGGCCGGCGCATTCAGCGGCTTCTTGGGCTCGCTCTTCCTCGATCGCTTCGACCGCCGCATCGGGCTCGCCGTCTCGATCTCCGGCGTCGTGGTCGGCGTGCTGTTGACCGCGCTCGCCCCCAACCGCGAGTTCCTGATCGCCGCGCGAATCCTGAGCGGCATGTTCAGCGGCCCGTCCTCGGCCTTCTCGATCGCGATCATCATCGACAATGTCCCGGTCGAGCGGCGCGGCACCGCCCTGGGCTCGATCACCAGCTTTCAGGCGCTGGGGCAGATCCTGGGCCTTCCGGCCGGGCTCGTGCTGGCGAACATGCTCGACAGCTGGCGCTTCCCGTTCTTCGCCATCGCGGGCATCGGGGCGCTGCTCGCAGCCTGGGTCATCCTCAATCTCGCGCCGCAGCGCGGACATCTCGACAGCGCCCGCAAGAGCTTCGCGATCGGCGAGCGCCTTCGGCTGATGGGAGAGCTGCTGACGCGACGCAACTGCCTGGTCGCCTGGGGCATCCAGCTGACCGGCATCGTGCCGCTGGTCGCGATTACCACCATCATGTCGGTGTTCCTGGTGAACAATCTGGGCTACCCGAACGATCAGCTCCCGACGCTCTACATCATAGGCGGGGCGTCGAACCTCGTCTTCTCCTGGATCATCGGCCGAGCGATCGACCGGTTCGGCGGCACGATTGTGTCGGTCGCCTCCTCCATCCTGCTCACCGCCGCGATCGTGTTCGGCTATATGGGCGTCAATCCGGGCATACCGCTGCTCGTGATCTTCCCGGTGTTCTTCTTCACCAGCTCCGCGCGGCTGGTGGTCGGCCAGACGGTGACGATGCGCATCCCGCGTCAGGACGAGCGGGCGGGCTTCCAGTCGCTGGGCCAATCCATTCAGGCCTTCGCCATGGCCGTGAGCGCGATGGCGATTCCCTATCTGCTGGGCAGCACGCCCGACGGTAAGCTGACCGGCATCAATCCCTTCGCGAGCGGCGTCATCGTGGTGACGTGGATCTTCCCCTTCCTGGTCGCCAAGCTGGTGCAAATGCTGGACCGGGCGCGCCCGGCGGCGGCTACGGCGCCGATCGCCGGACAGCAGGCGGCGGAATAGCTAGGCCCGCATGCGTCGCGTCCAGGCGGCGAGCGCGGTCAGCAGATTGGCGACGAATTTGCGCGTCGCCTCGTCGGTGAGCTTGCCGTCGGCGTCGAAGCGCTGCGCCGCCTGCCCGATCATCACCTCGGGCTGATTCACGAAGCAGCCATTGAGAAACACCATCGACTGACGCAGGTGATATTGCGCCCGCACGGTCCCGAAATTGCCGGGGCTCGCGCCCATCACGGCCATCGGCTTGCCGTTGAAAGGCTGGTCCGGCGGCCGCGAGGCCCAGTCGATGGCGTTCTTGAGCACCCCCGGGACGGAGTAATTGTACTCGGGCGTCACGAAGAGCAGCGCGTCGGCCGCCGCGATCGCCGTGCGCAGCTTCTGCACGGGCTCCGGGAAGCCCTGCTGGCGGACATCCTCATCATAGAGCGGGATGTCGCGCAAACCCTCGAAGATCTCGATCGACACGTCCGGCGGGACGAGCTCGACGGCGGCGTTGAGCGCCATCCGGTTGTAGGAGCCTTTGCGCAGGCTGCCGCAAATGCCGAGGATCTTGACCGCTCCGCCTTCCGCCATGACGCCGTCCCCGCATAAAGTATTTGCCTCAGGTAAGCCAGTCGCAGCTTGAATCAATCCCGACCGGAGCGATCTCGCCGTTTACGCGACTGCCCGGATCCGCGCCATTAATAAAAAATTTACCACTCTATGTTGTGTTAACTATAAGTCTTCTGCAGTCGGTCGCCGACCGCATCGTCGAATGCGTTCGCAAGCCCGACACGGTCAGCCGGCAGAGCGGCGAGGCGTTCGTGGTGTTCCTCTCCGAGATGAAACGAGTCGAGGATCTCGCCACCGTGGCGAACAGGATCCTCGAATCCGTCACCAGGCCCTATGCGGTCGATCATCACCATCTGCGCCTCGATGCGAGCATCGGCGTCGCCTTCTACCCCGACGACGGCATGGATGTCGAAACCCTGATCGACAAGTCGATCACCGACATGCGCCGATCGCGGGAATTCGCCCTGATCCGCGCCAAGCGGATGCATTGAGCTTATTCGGGTCCCGCAATTAAAGGCCGAGCAGATGGGCGGCCTGTTCGTACGCGGCGCGGCCGATCGCAAAGATCAAGCTCGACGCAAGGTACAAGATGGCTCGCCCTCCGAAGTCGAGCAAGGCGACGGCGGCGAGCGCACTTGCTATCAGCAATACAGATTTCATGCCTTTCGACCCGCTCGAGCCTCGTTCTTTTTATTGCCCGAGCACCCAGGCGGTATTGCAGGCATTGGTATAGTCGGTCGTGTGATCTGCATCTCCCGTCTCGCCGCCGGGCCAAACGCACTGACGGCCCTTGACCTGATAATTGCCTTTGCCGAATTGCTTCTCGCCGAGCGTATCACAGATCTCCGTGCTGCTGGTTCCGGACGGGACGGCGATCGAGGTCGACGCCCCATCCTTCAGCGCATAAAGACAAGATCTGGCCGGCGTACCGTCCGGGGTGGTGTTTTGAGCCATCGTTGAAACGGCGCCGAACGCGAGAGACAGTCCGAGATACAGAACAGCGTTTTTCATGAGCTCCCCTTTACGTGGCCGCGGCCTGGATTGTCGTCTAAGTTCGAGTTGGATCCTAGGTTCACCTTATGCCGAGCTTTGCAAATATGCCCGTATTGGTTCAGGCCGCAAAAGGAGAGGTCGGATGAAGAGGTTCGTTTGCGTCCTTGGTGTCATCGGCATGCTCTTCGTCACCGGCGCGCGGGCCGACGAGTGGGCCGCTGTTCCGGTGCTGCAGCAGATACTGCAGCAGCTGGTTATCATGAGCGGAAAGCTCGACGCCCTGAACGGCAGGCTGGACGCCATGAGCAATCGCGCCTATGGCGCCGGCAATCCGGAGCGCGCCTTCGTGTTCGCGATGCCCGGCTCCTTCGCGAAGGGGCCCAAGGAAGACGGCAAGGCGCTTTGCGCAAATCTCGGAGGCGCGCTGAAAGGGGCATATGCTTACGGCGGCACGATCATTGTCTCGTGCAATTATTGATTCGGGTCGAAGCAAACCGCCGGGCTGACGTCATTCCCCTGACAGGCGGGACGAAAAAAAGACCTCAGCGAACCTCCGCCTTCACCGGGAAGGCGTCGAAATAGTACTGGAACCGCGCGCGGAGCGCCTCGGGGTCGACGCCGAAATCGCGGCGCAGATTGTAGACGACGCGGCCCTCCTTGCCGCGCGGGTGCTCGGCGAGGAAATGCGCGATGGCGGCGCGCGCCTGCTTATCCTCGGGCAGCCCGGCCTTGTTATGAATGCGCGCGACCATCGCCAGGTCGTCGGCCATGAATTCGTGGAAAGGCACGTCGATGCTCTGCGAGTCCGGCCAGAGATCGCGATCGCGCACGCAGGCGCGAAGCAGATGGTCGACGCGCTCGATCCAGTAATCGATAATCGGCTTGGGCTCGACCGATTTGCGATAGATGCGGTGGCCGTAGGCGATCATCGTGACCGCGGATTGAATCACCGCGACCGGATCGCGATGCGTGACTGCAATGGTCGCGTCGGGAAAAACCTTGCGCAATACCGGCAGCTGCTCCAGATGCTGCGGGCATTTCAGGACCCAGCGTTTCGGCCCGCGGATCGATTGCAGGATCTTCAGCACCGTCTTCATATATTCGTAATGCGGCGTCTGGTCGTGGGCATAGTAGTAATCGCGCCATTTCGGCACGCGCGAGATCCATTCGAAATTGTACGAGGCCAAATCCGGCCCCATCAGCTCAAGCTCCTCATGGATATGTTGCGGCTCCATCGGATGCATGGCGGCCAAGAGCGGCACGACCTGCTGCATGCCGGTCCAGGCGTCGGCGGTGCGCTGATAACGCGGATCGACGCCGCCCGGCAGCATCGGCTCGCCGGGAAGCGGCAGCGGCTCATAGGATTCCCAGAGCGGCAGCGAGCGAAGCCGCGGATCGGCGGCGAGCAGATTGACGAGATGCGTGGTCCCCGAGCGCGGCATGCCGACGACGATGATCGGTTTCTTGATCACCTCCTCATGCACCTCCGCATGGTGCTTCAAATAGTCCCGGATCAAGAGGCGGTTCGCCATGTGGCGCGTGATGTAGCCCCATAGAGTGATGCGGTGCAGACCCGAAAGGCCGGGATCGGCATTCCACTCGTCGAGCAGCAGGCGGAGTCGCTCACGGAAATCCTCGGGACCGAAATCGTCGAGTCCGGTGCGCTTGCGCGCTTCGGCCAGAATCGCTTCTTCGGTGAGATCGACCGGTGTCGCGTCGCCATGGGCGAGCGCTGCCTTCTGCGCCTCGTTCAGCACCGGATGCAGCAGATCGTCGATCCTGATTTCAGCCGCCATGGCATTCTTCCCCTTCTGCTATCACGCGTCTCTGGCTTGCTTCAGCCGCGCCAGCGTCGCCTCCGCGACGGGCGCGGTCAACGCGCCCAGCATCATCGCCTCCAGGTCGCGGATGAAAAGCTCCGGATCGGGCGGCTCGCCGGATTCCTCCATGGCCTCGAGCAGGCGCGAATAATCCGCGAGACCATGAAACAGCATGATCGCCGCCATCACCAGCCTCTGTCGTGCGACCGCCGGCGGCAGGCCCTGCGCCGCCATCGCGGCGTCGAGCTTACGGTTCAGCCGGTCGGCCGCATGAAAGGTGAAATGCGCCGGGCCCGGCCCATGGAGCGCCACGGTCGCCTGGGCGATGAGCTGCGCGTCGATGCGGATGAATTCCTTGCCGCCGTCCGGGTCGAACAGCTTATCGGCGATCGGCCGCACGAAAGCCTTCACAACATTTTCGAGGCGGAGCGTGCCTGCGAGCTCCATCTCGTCGAACATTGCGTTGCGCCGCGCGGCAATACCCGGAATGTGCTTGTCCAAGATCGCCTGGACCAGCCCGTCCTTGCCGCCGAAATGATAGTGGCAGGCATTGCTGTGGCGCTGCCGCGCCGCGCGGTTGATCTCGTTCAGCGACACGCCCGCGATGCCGCGCTCGGCGAAGAGCCGTTCGGCGGCCGCGATGAGCCTCGCCCGCGTCGCAACGGCGCGCGGGCTGAGGGAGGCTCCGACGCTCAATCCTCCGGCGGCGGAAAGGGACATCCGACCCGTGCCAGCGCTGCGTCGAGCTTGTTGATCCGATATTTGAGCCAGCCTGTCTCCCAGAAATTCACTTGGCCCGAACGCTCGAGCAACGCGCGATGGACCGCGAGGCCGAGCTCGATCGGACCGGCCTCGCGCGGGCTGTGCGCGAGCGCCGCTTCAGCCAACAGATTGGCGCCTTCCGGATCGCCGGCCTTCAGTCTTTCGTGCCCCTTGGCGACGACAGCGTCGATGCCCGCGAGCTGGACCAGATCGGCGTAGATCTCCTTGGGCTGGGTCGGATAGAGCTCGCTTGTCGCCTGGGCCTTGAACCAGCCCATATATTGCTCCCAGACCGTTCGGACCGCCCAGCTCACCTTGCCGTAAGCCTGCCCGACATAGAGGTGGTCGGGCAGCGTGACCTCACGCATCAGAGTCCAGATATCCTTCTTGGCGTTCATGCCGTCGAGCGTCGTGCGGTGGACGTGATCGACGGCGGCTTCGAGGCGATCGAGGCAGGCGCGGATCAGGTCGCGGCCGACGATGGGCTCGAAATGGCCGGTGATCAGCATCTCGGGCTCGAGCGCGCGGACGCGGCGGAGCGAGTCGAGATAGGGCTCGACGAAGCGGTACTTGTCGCCGCGGATGGTGTTGAAGTTCGGGAAATGCGGGAAGAGCGGCCCGAACATATTGCCGGTGAAGACGATCTTGTGCTGCGGCAGCCAGACGGCGACGCTGTCGATCGTCTCTCCGCCCGGCACAGAAAGCAGCTCCAGCTTCAGCCCGCCGAGCTCCAGATCCAGGCGGTCGTCGAAGGTGATGTCGGGCGTGGGAATGTCCTGCACCACGCCGCCTTCCGGCCGCCGCATGAGCTGCGCGGTCGCCTCGATCGGGCCCGCGAACCAGATCATCGCCTGCACCTGGCGGATCGTGTTGATGCGCTTGTCGTCCTGCTGGCATGCCGCGTTGTTGCGCTGGGCGATCAGCTTGGTGCCGGGCTCGCGGAAGGTCTTCACGCCGCCGACATGGTCGGTATGGCCCTGCGTCAGGATGATATAGGGCGTGGGGCCGGGATGAACCGCGTCGAACGCCGCCTTGTGGTGCGGCGATTCGAATCCCATGCCGGTATTGATCACGATCCGGCCGGCCTCAGTCGAGAGCAGATACGCGTTCGACAGGCCCGGCGACATGTGGATGAAATCATTGATCCGGATCGCCGGCCCTGCCTTGGCCGGCTTCAACGAGAACATGTCCGGCCGGCTCTCCGCCAGCTGCCGCACCAGATCCATCGCGTCCTCCCAGGCAGTTTGTGGTGAAGTTATACTAATCGGGTGAATTGGCAACATCTCTTGGATCGGCATTCCCGCCTTCGCAGGAGTGACGCATGAGCGACGTTGCGGGGATGGTGTAATCCCACTATCCTTATCGAAAGGGGGGGCGCTATGAAAGCCGTCATGATCCATGGGCCGCACGACGTTCGGCTGGACGAGATCGAGCAGCCGAAACCCGGGCCGGACGACATCGTGGTCCGCGTCAAAGCCTGCGGGATCTGCGGCAGCGATGTCGGCTATGCCGCGGTCGGCGGCATCCAGGGGCCTTCGGACACGCCGACGCCCTTGGGCCATGAATTCTCCGGGATCATCGAAAGCGTCGGCGCGAATGTCCGGGCGATGAGCCCGGGGCAGCGCGTGATCGTCGATCCGTCGAACGACGTCAACATGATCGGCTCAGGCGGGGCGGGGGCTCTGGCGCCCTTCATCCTGGTCAAACAGGTGCATGCGCAGCCGATGGTCTATCCGATTCCCGACACGCTGCCGCACGAAGTGGCCGCGCTCACCGAGCCGCTCTCGGTCTCGCTGCATGGCGTGAATCGCTCCGGCGCCAAGGCGGGCGACAAGGTGGTCGTGTTCGGCGCCGGCTGCATCGGGCTGGGCGTCGCGCTGTTCCTGAAGAAGCGCGGGGTCGGCGACCTGGTCGTCATCGACAAGTCCAAGGGAAGGCTGGAGCGGGCCAAGGCGCTAGGGGCCGACCTGGCGCTCCATCCCGACGAAAGCGACATCTGGGCCGAGATCGGCCGCCGCCATGGCTCCGGCTCCCTCTTTGGCTTCCCTTATGTCGGCAGCGACGTCTTTCTCGAAGTCTCGGGCGCGGCGGGCGTGATCCCGGCGATCATCGACCATGCGCGGTTCAACGCGCATTTGACCGTGATCGCGGTCCACCACGCGCCGGTTCAGGTCAATTTCCTGACCGCGCTGGCGAAGGAGATGTCCTTCAACATGTCGATGGCCTATCCGACAGAGTTCCCGGAAGTGCTGGGAATGCTGTCGCGGGGCGAGCTGAATACCGAGCCTTTGGTCAGTCACAGCTACGGCTTCGACCAATTCCCCGCCGCGTTTGAAACTGCCAAGGACAAGGAGCGTTCGGCCAAGGTGATGGTCACTTTTACCTGACTGAAAGGTCTTTTTCTGCCATAAAGCGGCGGAAAGGCACGCTTCATGATCCTTCGCATATCAGCATCCCTGGCCGTTTCCTGCTTGGCGGCGGCCCTTTTCGTCGGTCCGGCGGCTGCGGGTCCACAGGGCTCAGAGCCTCAGGGAGTCGGCGACGTCCCGGCCGATTCGCACCTGCCGACGGCGGTCGAAAATACCGATCCGACGCCCGCGCCCGAGCCGGCGACCGAACCCGCGCCCGTGAAGAAGAAGCACGCCAAGAGCGCCCAGCATCATGAAAAGGCGGGAGGCGAAGACCCTTCCGCGGATTCGACCGGCGCGGCTTCGGCCTCCGATAAGGGCGGAGTTGACGCACTTGCAGGCTCGGCCCTGATCGTGGGTCTGCGTCAGACCGGCTACACGCTGGTTGTCCGGCACGCCAGCGCGCCCGAGACGACACCCGATAAGGCCGCGGCCGATCCCGAGAACGTCAATCTGGAACGCCAGCTCGACGCAAACGGACGCGAGCAGGCCAAGATGCTCGGCGTCACCCTTCGCGCGCTCGATGTGCCGATCGGAGAGATTCTGTCCAGCCCGGCCTACCGCGCCCAGGAGACGGTGAAGCTCGCCAAATTCGGCGATCCGGTCATCGATCCGCATCTGGACGAAGGCGGGCAGGGCATGGCGGTTCAGGCATCGACCGGCGTTGCTCCCTCGGGCAATGGCGCCTGGCTCAAATCGGCGGTCGCCAATCCGCCCCGCCTCGGCACCAATCGCCTCATCGTGACCCATCTGCCGGTGATCGTCGCCGCTTTCGGAAAGAACTACGCCAATGTCGCGCCGGACGAGGTGCTCGTGCTGAAGCCGGACGGCGAAGGCGACGCCACGGTCGTCGGGCGGCTCACCATCGACGCGCTGAAGAAGCTCTCGGGGAAGTAGCGCTCAGATCCCCGCGCGGGGGGATCCGAACGAATTACTCCGCCGCCTTCGCTTGGGCGCCCTTGAAGTGCGGGATAACCTTTTCGCCGATGTTGCGGATGGTCTCCATCACCAGCGCGTGCGGGACAGTGCCCATCTGCGGCAGGAACAGAATCTCGTCCGCTCCGGCCTCGAACAGGCGCTCGACATAGCGGGCGCAATCCTCCGGCGTGCCGTAGGCGTCCTCGGCGACGGAGGCCGACACATACTGGTTGCCGGTGGTGATGGTCTCCGCCGAAATTCGGGCAGACGCCATTTTCTGCAGCGCCGCCGCTTGGGCCTCGGTGTCGAGATCGGCGGTCTCGGGCGGCGGGCCGTTATTGTACCAGTGGGCCAGGGATTCCACGAAGAAGCGCTGCCCGCGTAGGCCCACATGGCGAGCGCGCTCGCGATCGTCGAGCACGATCGTCGGACAGAGCGCCGCCAGATGGTTGATCGGGCGAAATCCGACCTGGTCCTCCGGCTTCCGGTTTTTCCAGGCCTCGCGATAGATCTTGTTCTTCTGCGCCACGTCGTCGGGGCCGCCGAAGCCGAGCACCAGCGCGCCGATGCCGCGCTCGCCGGCCACCGCGAGCGTCGCCGGCTTGGTGGTCGCCATATAAATCGGCGGGTGCGGCTTCTGGAAGGGCTTGGGATGGATCGGACGGCGCGGGATCTGCACGAACCGGCCGTCATGCTCGATATATTCCTGCGTCATGATCTTGGGGATCAGATACATGGATTCGTCGATCATCGGCGGCAGGTCCTCCAGCTGGTAGCCGAAGGTCCCGGCCTCCTGCTGGGTGGCGCCCTTGCCGACGCCGAAATGGACGCGGCCGCTGGAGAGGATGTCGAGGGTGGCGATGCGCTCGGCCACCTTGACCGGATGGTTCATGTGCGGCGGCAGGCAGACCACCCCATGGCCGATACCGAGCCGCGTCGTCCGTCCGGCCAGATAGGCCAGGAAGGTTTCGGGCGCGGATAGGTGCGCATATTGCGGCAGCGCGGTGTGCTCAACCGACCAGACGATATCGAAGCCCAGCTTTTCGGCCAGCAGGCACTGCTCGATGATCTCATGGAACAGCCGGTATTCGGTCTCCGGCGACGTGTCGACGGTCTGCGCTTCATAGATCAGCGAAAACTTCACGAGGCATCCCTCCCTATCAATCTTTTATGAGATAGCTCATCGGCGGGGCGTCGGGCAAGGTTAGTCCAGATACTGGAACCGGTACGCCCGCCCGTCCTGGACGATCCGGCCGGCGGTCGGCGCCGGGAAGTGCGCGGCGAGCAGAACGGCGCCCGAGCTCGCGCAATGATCGGCGAGGCGCCGCCGCTCCTTGAAGGCCGCCTCCATGTCGCTGTCGACCCCGATATGGATCGCGGGGTCCTGGATCTGGATCGGATGGTGGAAGACGTCGCCGCTGAAGATGGCGCGGCCGTCGCCGTCCTCGGCGTGGATCAGCATCGTGCCCGGCGTGTGGCCGGGCGCGCCCTCCAGCCAGACCCGCGTGCCGATGCCGTGCTCGACCAGATGTCCGGTCTCGACCAGCTCCGCCTGGCCCGAGCGCAGCACCGGCACGACGCTGTCCTGATAGGCTTCGTTGGTCAGGCCGTAGCGCGGATGATCCGGGCTCATGCCCTCGCAATATTCGACGTCGAGGCGGGACATCAGGTAGTGCGCGTTGGGGAAGGTCGGGACCCATTTTCCATTCTCGAGCCGGGTGTTCCAGCCGACATGGTCTGCATGGAGATGCGTGCAGAGGACGGTATCGATGTCCTCGGGCTTCAGCCCGAGCTTGCCCAGCTGGCCCAGATAGTCGGTCTTCAGCATGTTCATCGCGGCCAGCGGGCCGGAGCGATGCTTGTCGTTCCCGTTGCAGGTGTCGATCAGAATGATCCGCCCGTCCATCTGCAGCACGAAGCTATGCATGCTCATGAGCAGCGTGCCGGCGTCGGATCCGGCGGCGCGCGGATCGAGCGCGCGGATCTGGCCTTGCAGCGCCTCGGGCGAGACGCCCTGGAACATTGCCGCCGGCACCGGAATATTGCCCGCGCCTTCAACGAATTTGCGGATCTTGAGGCCCCCGAGCGCGATCGGCTGCATGGTGCTTCCTCCCCTTGAAGACGCCGGTTCAAGCTCCCGGCGACCCTAGATCGGCCGAACGCGCTTGTCACGGCGCCCCCTCGCCCCTCGGAAGCTTCTCGTGTAGGAAGGCCTGCGATTTTCAGGTGAGGGGACGCGGGAAGAATGAGCTCGGACGCGGAGTGCGATGTGGTCGTGGTGGGGTCGGGCGGCGGGGCGCTGATTGGCGCCTATGTCGCGGCATCCAAAGGACTCAAGACGATCCTCGTCGAATCGACCGACAAGTTCGGCGGCACGACGGCTTATTCGGGCTCAGGCATGTGGCTGCCGACCAATCCGGTCCTGAAGCGCGCCGGCTTCGAGGACACGCTGGAGGCGGCCAGGACCTATTACCGCGCTGTCGTCGGTGACCGCACGCCGCGCGACCTGCAGGATGCCTTTCTCGAGAATGGCGCGCCGATGATCGCCTATCTCGAGCAGAACCCGATGCTCAAATGGGAGGTATTCCCCTGGCCCGACTATTTCGGCAGCGCCCCGCGGGCCAGCGCCGCCGGGCAAAGGCATATCATCAGCCAGGCTCTTCCGGCTGCCGAGCTCGGCCCGCTGTTCGATCAGCTGCGCGCGCCGGTGACGACCGAGCGACAGGGCTCTCCGCGGCCCGATGTGCTGTTCGGCGGACAGGCTTTGATCGGCAGGCTGTTGTTGGCCTGCCGCAACACGGGGAAGGTTGAGCTTCGGGCTTCGACGCCGATGGAATCGCTGATCGTCGAAAATGGGCGAGTGGCCGGCATCGTCGCCAGGTCGGGCGGCAAGACGATCCGCATCAAAGCGGCGCGCGGCGTGCTGATGGCGGCCGGCGGGTTCGAGCAGAATGCCGAGATGCGCAAGCGCTACGGCGTGCCGGCGACGACCGCCTGGTCGATGGGCGCGCCCGGGAGCCTCGGTCGGCCGATCGAGGCCGGAATCGAGATCGGCGCCGCCACCGACCTGATGGGGGAATGCTGGTGGTCGCCGGGTTTGATGCATCCCGACGGAACGGCGACATTCTCGGTCGGGATCCTGGGCGGCATCTTCGTGAACGGCCGCGGCGAGCGTTTCGTCAACGAGTCGCAGGGCTATGACCGGTTGGGCCGGAAGGTGATCGCGGACCAGGCCGCCGGCCTGCCGGCGATTCCGTTCTGGCAGATTTACGACGCGCGCTTCGGCCAGCGGCCGCCCGTGATGAACGTCTCCATCGCGCTCGCGGAGCCGGAGGCTTATGTCGCCAAGGGCCTCTGGAAGAGCGCCGATACGATCGAAGGGCTCGCGAAGGAGATCGGCGTTCCGGCGGCCGCGCTGAAATCGACGATCGATCGCTTCAACCGTTTCGCCCGCGGCGGCGTCGACGAGGATTTCCATCGCGGCGAGGAGGCCTACGACAAATTCTTCGTCGATGCGCCGTTGCCGGAATCCAATCTGGTGGCGCTCGAATCGCCGGATTTCGGCGACGCGATCGGCAGCGCCGTCAGCAAGAACGCCAATTTGATTCCGATCGACAAGCCGCCTTTCTATGCGGCGTCTTACGGCGTCTCCGATCTCGGCACCAAGGGCGGTCTGAAGACGGACGCGAAAGCCCGCGTGTTGCGGCCGGACGGCTCGGTCATCGCGGGACTCTACGCTGCGGGCAATACTCAGGCTGCGGTCTCGGGTCTCGCCTATCCTGCGGGCGGCAACCCGATCGGCTCCTGCGCGGTCTTCTCTTATCTGGCGGCGCTGGACATGGCGGCCGCCTAGTTGGACGCGCTCTTGCTCTCCAGGAAGGCGATGATCGCGGCGCGGTCGTCCGGATTCTTGAGGCCCGGGAAGCTCATCTTGGTGCCGGGCACGAGGCCGCGCGGACTCGTGAGATAGGTGTTGAGCGTCTGCGGATCCCACGTCAATCCCGATTTGCGGTTGGCATCGGAATAGGGAAAGCCCTCGACCTGCCCAGCCTTGCGGCCCACCACGCCCGCCAGGGATGGGCCGACCAGATTCTGGCCGGGCTCGATCGAATGGCACAGCGCGCAGGTCCGGTTGAAGATCTTCTGGCCGTCGGCGGCGGTGGGATCGCCCATCGCAGGCAGTCCGGCGGCCGTGGCCGCGATCATGAGAATTGCAAACAGTCGGGTACTCACTTTGGCCTCCGGTAGGTACACGTGCTCGGTTCCGGCGCAATGGCCGGTCGGTGTCACCGTCTCCTGAAAAGGGGCCCCCAGCCCCGTGCGGGGCTGGGGGCGCTAAGGCTAGACCGCCCTGGGGGCGCTTGAGGGGGATTGTCCACGCCGCCGGAGCCGCATCAGGCCGATCAGCCCGACGCCGAAGATCGTGATGGAGGCGGGCTCCGGCACCAGGAGCTCACCAAAGAGCCCATGCGCCTCATCCATAACGCCGGCGGCGAAATAGACCGCATTGGGATCGCCGCCCGCGCCGCCATTGCCGTTGATCAGGCCCCACAGATCGCCGATGACGATCGGGTTGCCGTTCAGGTCGTCCAGCGTGCCGAGGAAATCATTCGTGCCGTTCGGATTGAACACGTTGATCGTCCCGTCGCCGAAATTGCCGACCAGCAGATCGCCGGCAAACTGCCCGAAGCCCGCCGGCGCGATATCGAGGCCCCAGGGCGAGTCGAGCGCGCCGCCGGTCGCGACCCTGCGGATGAAGTTGCCGCTGAGATCGAACTCGTCGACGAAGCCGTTGCCGGCGCCCGCGACATCGTCGTGCTTCGCGGCGTTCTGCAGCGCGTAGGTGACGTAGAGATTGCCGTTCAGCTGCTGGACGTTGAAGGGCGCCCAGCCCTGGCCGGCAGGTGTGCCCGCGGGAACGGGCGGCGGCGATGGATCCACAAAGCCGGCGCTCACCACCGGCGCGAAATTGGTGTCGAAGACGTTGACCTTGCCGGTGTTGAAATTCGCCGCGTAAAGGAAGTTGCTGGTGCCGACGGTTCCGATCGCGAGGCCCTTATAGACGTCACTGGTCCCCGCCGCGCCGACCATGACCTGGGTACTGGAGCCACCGTTCCATCCCGAAATCGTGCCGTCCTCGCTGGCGAAAATGAATATCGCTTTGTTCGAGCCGCCGATCCCCGCAACGGGCAAATTGAAGCCGCTCGTGTTGTTGAAGACGTTGCCCGTCGGATTCGCCGGAGCAGGCGGAGCGCCGGCGCCGTTGACATTGACGGTGAGGCCCTGCTTCACGCCACTGCCGTTATAGATCGTGGCCAGGCCGCTGTTGTTGTCGGAGACCCAGAACGGGCTCGTCGCGCTGTGCGAGATGCCCCACGGATTGACGAGGTCCGGGTCGTCGGGTTGGGTGGTCGGCGTATACTGGTGCAGCGACGCCAGGAACGTGCTGTCGTCGGTGACGAGATTGATCTCCTGATAGAGGCTGGCACTTGCGGTCGTGGCGCCGAAAACGGACGCCGTCATGATTGCCGATAGAGAGGCCATCATTCTGAGGCGCGAGATCGGGGGACGGGTCGAACTCCGGGTCATGTCTCAACTCTCCCTGATAAGGTGTTGGGAACACAGGCTTGAGAAGCACCGACCACGCACGCGGACCCGCACTAAGGGAACCGGCGCATTCGGGCTGACCCGCGTTCGACGACTCTTCGTGCGTTTCTATTCCCGGGAAACGCACAGATTTATTTCGATTCGATCGGAATAAATTCAGCCGCCGCGGGAAAGACAAATAAAGAAGTTCGGGGCAGCACACCACGTAACCGTCATAGCGGAATAGACTTCGGAGCTCGGGCGTCGGTGAGCGATCGCATATCCAGCCACGAGGCCTGACCGTCCATGCCAGACTTCGCGAAGAAGCATCGTCATCCCGCTGCAATACTGTCATTGCTCGTCCTCATACTGCCTCTGTCGCGGGCGCGCGGGCTTCCGGCCTTCGCGCGCCAGACGGGACTCGAATGCGCGGACTGCCACACGGCCTTTCCGGAACTCACCCCGGTCGGCCGGCGGTTCAAGCTCAACGGCTATACGCAAGTTGGGGCGGACGAGATCTCATTTCCCGATCATCTGGCAGCGATGGTGGAGGGGACTTACACGCACACCGAAGCAGGGCAGCCGGGCGGGGCGGCGCCGCATTTCGGACCCAACAACAATCTCGTCCTCCAGCAGACCTCGCTCTTCTATGGCGGCAAGCTCGCCGACAATCTGGGCGCCTTCGTTCAGACGACCTATGACGATGTGTCGAAGCGCTTCGGCTGGGACAACACCGACATCCGCTACGCGGACCGCGGGAGCCTGTTCGGCTACGGTCTCGTCTGGGGCATTTCCGCCAACAACAATCCGACCGTTCAGGACGTCTGGAACAGCACGCCCGCCTGGCGCTTCCCCTACATCTCGTCCGAGCTTGCGCCGACGCCGGGCGCCGCGACTCTGATCGAGGGCGGCCTCGGCCAGCAAGTCGCCGGTATCAGCCTTTATGGTTTTCTCGACGACTGGATCTATGCCGAGTTCGGCTTCTATCACGACCTCTCCAAGAGAACGCTGACCACGCTCGGAGTCGATACGACCGGCGTCAATGGCATCGACGGCGCGGCGCCCTATTGGCGTGTCGCGCTCGAGCCGCATTGGGGCAAGCATTGGCTCGAGCTCGGCACGTTCGGCCTCGCAGCCGATGTCGTGCCCGCGCGGGTGGCGGGCTTCGGAACGGATTCGATCACCGACACCGGCGTCGATTTCGAATATCAGTATATGGGCGATCCCGGCATCGTATCGGCGCGGGCGAGCTGGATTCGCGAAACCCGCGATCTGGGCGCGAGCTTCGCGCAGGGGCTGGCCGACAACCGCCACGGCTCGCTCGAAAGCTTCAACGCCTCGGCGACCTATACCTGGAAGCAGATGATCACCGGCACGGTGGGGCGCTTCCAGACCAACGGCAATTCCGACCTGACGCTGAACGGGACGCCGACCGGGTCCCCCAACAGCGACGGCTGGACATTCGAGATCGCCTACCTGCCCTTCATGCATGGCGGGCCCTCCTTCTGGCCCTGGCTCAACGCGCGGATCGGCATTCAGTACACGATCTATGACAAGTTCAACGGCAGCCGCTTTAACATCGACGGCAACGGCCGCTTCGCGTCGGATAACAACACGCTGTTCACCTATATTTGGATCGCGTTCTGATCGATAGGAATTGACCGCTCGCCGGGCGCCCCATACCGTCCCCGTAAAAGGGGACGCGCATGGCGGCGGCGATAGTCGGGATTGACGTCGGGGGGACATTCACCGACCTGTTCTATTCCAAGGACGGGCTGAACGCCGATACCGTCCTCAAGGTGCCTTCGACGCCCGACGACCCCTCGCGCGGGCTTCTCGACGCGCTGAAGGCCGCCGGGATCGATCCCGCCGGGCTCGGCCTTATCGTCCATGGCACCACAATCGCCACCAACGCGGTGATCGAGCGCAAGGGCGCGCGCTGCGCGCTCATCACCACGCGCGGCTTCCGCGATGTGCTGGAGCTCGGCCGCCGCGACCGGCCTCACATGTATGGCCTCACTGGCGTGCAGAATCCGCTGATCCCCCGCGACCGCCGCTGGGAGGTGAGCGAACGCCTCGATCATCGCGGTCAGGTCATCGAGCCGCTGAAGGAAGCGGAGGTGAGGCGCCTCGGCGAAGTGCTGAAAGGCGAGAACATCGAGGCGATCGTCATCGCCTTTCTCCACGCCTACGCCAATCCCAAGCATGAGGAGCGGACGCGCGACATACTCCGAGCGATCGAGCCCGCCTGGGAGATCGTGACATCCAGCGCGGTGGTGCGCGAATATTATGAATTCGAGCGCACCAGCACCGCCGCGGTGCAAGGCTATCTGCAGCCGCTGATCGCGCGCTATGCGCGCAACCTTTTGGATCGCCTCGCGAGCTGGGGCTTCGATCGTCAGACCCTCATCATGCAATCGAATGGCGGCGTGGTGCCGGTGAAGCAGCTCGCCGCGCGCGCGGCCTACATTGTGCGCTCCGGACCGGCAGCGGGCGTCATCGCGGCGGCGCGGGTGGCGGCGGAGGCCGGCTTCTCGAAGATCGTCACAGGCGACATGGGCGGCACCAGCTTCGATGTCGCGGTCGTTGTCGACGGCGAGCCCGAGATCGCGGAGACGACCAATCTCGATTTCCGCATTCCGCTCCGTCTGCCGATGATCGACGTGCACACGATCGGCGCCGGTGGCGGCAGCATTGCGCATGTCGATCGTGCCGGCATCCTTCAAGTCGGTCCCGAAAGCGCCGGCGCGGCGCCGGGCCCCGCTTGCTACGGCAAGGGCGGCGCATTGCCGACGGTTACCGACGCCAATGTCGTGCTCGGCCGGATCAAGGCGGAGAATCCGATCGGGCTGAACGGAGTTGCCGCGCTCGATGTCGCCGCCGCGCGCGAGGCGGTGGGCCTGCTCGGCCGCGAGCTGGGCTTGGGGCTCGAGGCCACTGCGGAAGCGATCCTCGCGGTCGTCAACCAGAACATGGCGGGCCGCACGCGCCTGCTGTCGATCGAACGCGGCCACGATCCGCGCGATTTCGCGCTGGTCATCTTCGGCGGGGCGGGTCCGCTGCATGGCGCGGCGCTGATCCGCGAGGTCGGCATCCGCACGATGCTGGTGCCGCCCAATCCCGGCGTGCTCTGCGCGATGGGCTGCGTCATCGCCGATGTGCGTTACGATCTCTCGCGCACGATCGAGCGGCGACCCGAGGATCTCGGCGCCGAGGCGATTGCGGAGATCCTCGCCGAGCAGAAGCGCGAAGGCGAAGCGCGGCTCTCAGCGAGCGAGGCGCCGGTCGACCGCGTCACCGTCAGCCATGCTGCCGATATGGCCTATCAAGGGCAGATCCATGCGCTCCGCGTGCCGATCGAGCGCGGCTGGAGCGCCGAGCGGATCGTCGCCGCCTTCCAGGAGGCATATCGCGCCGAGTACGGCAATCTGCTGCCCGGCATCGCGACGATGATCGTGGGCTTGCGCACCGTCGTGCAGGGCATCCGCGAGCAGGCGAAACGCGTTGTCGAAAGTGTACGAGACTTGCCCGCGCCTGCCCCCGCGTCGATGCGCCCGGTCCATTTCGGCGCCTGGCGCGATACGCCGATCTTTGCCCGCGAGCAGCTTCTGCCCGGCATGCAGATCGACGGCCCGGCGGTGATCGAGCAGCCGGACACGACGGCGGTCATCGAGCCCGGGATGCGGGCACGGGTGGATGCTTATTCGAACCTGCTGGTGGAGGCGGCATGATCGACCCGGTCACACTGGCGGTCGTGCGCGGCGCGCTCGGGCAGATCGCGGATGAGATGGACCTGCATCTGATCCATGCCGCGATCTCGCCGATTATCTCGGAGACCAACGATTGCGCGCATGGCATCTTCGACCCGGTGACCGGCGAGACGATCGCGCAAGGGCGCTACGGCTTGCCGGTGTTTCTCGCCAACATGCAGTTCACGGTGCAGAACGTCCTCCGCGCGGCCGAGGCGAAGGGAGGGTTCCGCGAAGGCGATCTCTGGATCGTCAACAGCCCCTATCTGTGCGGCACGCATCTGCAGGATGTCGTGCTGCTCTCGCCCTATTTCGTCGACGGCAGGCTGTTTGCGATCTTCGCCAATACAGGCCATTGGATGGATATCGGCGGCGGCGTGCCGGGCGGTTGGGCACCCAAGGCGACAGAGATTCACCAGGAAGGGCTGCTGATCCCGCCGCTGAGGCTGGCCGAGGGCGGGAAGCTCAACGAGGCGGTGGTCGACATGTTCACCGCCAATGTTCGCCTGCCCGAGCAGATCGCGGGCGACCTGTCCGCGATGAGCAATGTCTTCAATGTCGGCCGACGCGGTCTGGACGGGCTGGTCTCGCGCTACGGCGCGGCGCTGCTCGCCGAATGCTTCGCCGAGATGAACCGGCGCGCGGAGCGCCAGATGCGCTCTTACATCGCCGATATCCCGGACGGCACCTATCGCTGCGAAGACCGGTTCGACAATGATGGCGTGACCGACCAGCCGATGCGCATCGCGCTCGCTCTGACGGTCGAGGGCGATTCGCTGCATTTCGACTTCACCGGAACCGCGCCGCAATCGAAGGGGCCGATCAACCTTGCGCGCACGACCACGCTATCCTCGTGCTTCGTCGCGCTGAAGCACATCTTTCCCGAGGTGCCGGTGAATGGCGGCGCCTTCCGCCCGTGTCGCTTCACCATTCCGGAGCGCAGCCTGATCGCGGTCGAATATCCCGGACCGTGCGGCGGCTATTTGGAGGTGGTCGGGAAGGTGACCGACCTCACCTTCGGCGCGCTCGCGCAGGCGATTCCCGACCGCACGCCGGCGCCGGCCTTCGGCACGATCGGCGTCGCGACGGTCGCGGGCACGCATCCGGAGACCGGGCGCTATTATGTCGCCGTCTTCCCCTATCCGGGTGGCTATGGCGGCAGCAAAGAGAGCGACGGCCTCGTGCATGGCACGGCGCCGTTCTCGATGGCGAACTTCATGTCGGTCGAGATGTCGGAGCATCGCTATCCGCTCAGCTTCGACTATTTCCGGCTGCGCGAGGATTCCGGCGGCCCCGGCTACCATCGCGGCGGCTGCGGCTCGGAATACGCGATCCGCATGCTGGCCGACGGCGTCGCGACCGTGCTGGGCGACCGCGTCGACCATCCGCCCTTCGGCATCGTCGGCGGCGGGAGCGCCGCACCGAATGCGGTGCGCTTATTTGGTGCCCGAGGCGAATGGATCCCCGAGATGCGCAGCAAGCTCGAGAAGCAGGGGATGAAGCCGGGCGATGTGCTGCGCCTGGCCTCGCCGGGCGGCGGCGGCTTCGGCGATCCGCGGACGCGCCCGATGGATGAGGTCGAGCGCGATCTGAATCTGGGCTATGTCAGCCGGGAGAGCGCGGAGCGCGATTACGGCGCGGTGATCGCCGAGGCCGTGCGGGTGGGAGATCGGGTGCGCTATCGGGTCGAGAAGTAGCGCGGAAAAGCCAAGCCCGGGCATGACGGCGGCGAGGAAAGGGTAAGGGAAACGCATTGCTTTCCGCCCCGTTCGCTCATCACCGACCCTTGCGGAGCGGGTTCACCACGCGCAGCTTGCTTTCAATCTTCAGCCCGTGCTGCATGTCTTCCGACCACAGCGTATCGCAGTCGACGCTCAGTGCAGCGGCGGCGATCATTGCGTCATAGATCGAGAGCTGATGGCGCTCGGCAAGGTCCAAGCCGGTTTCATGAATGTCGACCGTGATGTCGATGACGCGCAGCAAGCCGCGTACGGTGGCCAGCAGAGCGCGCGTTTCTGTCCAGGACAGGCCCATCTTGCGGCGCGCGACATTGGCGATCTCGTTCAGAACCTGAACACTCACCGTCCCGCCCTCGCCGATGAGCTTCTCGGCTTTGTCCGCTTTCGCGGTCTGTGCCGATGCGACATAAAGCAGGACATTCGTGTCGAAAAAGCTACCGGGCATTCGCCTCGTCTCGGTCGAACTTGAAATCGGCCGGCAGCCGTCCCCGGAAGGCGCGCAGCCGTTTCAGCAGCTCTTCGCGTCCGGGCTTGCGGGCGATGCCGAACGCGCGCGCGTCGGCAATGTGGATCTCGATCTCGTCGCCTTCTCGCAACTTCAACGCTTCGACGACGGTGGCGGGGAGGCGGACGGCGAGGCTATTACCCCACTTCGAGACCTGCATATTAGGAAGGCTCCTGGATATACATATGCCATATAGTATATCCGCGCTCCGAAAGTCAAGGATCATTCGCCGGTGCGGTGACCACATGAAATGGCGCGCCCTTGCCAAATGCTCCGCGCCCGTCATGATCTTGCGCAAGGGGAGGAATGAGCATGCACGGCAGTGCGAGCGGGGCATGGGAGTTGCCGGAGGAGCTGAAGATGCTCCAGCGGACGGTGCGGCGGTTCATGGTCGAGGAGGTGAAGCCGGAGGAGGACAAGCTTCCGCACGACGCGACCGAGATGCCGCCCGAGGTGCTGAAGCGGCTGCAGGCCAAGGCGCGGTCGCTCGGACTCTGGCAGATGCAGACTCCGGGCGAATGGGGCGGAGCCGGGCTGAGCTTGCTGGGCCAGGCCGTCGTCGCCGAGGAGGCCTCGCAATGCCGGATGGGGGCCTATATTCCGGCGGGCCATGCCTTCGGCTGGGACGTGCCAGTGGCGATCTTCAAAGGGACCGACCAGCAGATCCGCAAATATGCGGTGCCGGTGATCGAGTCCGGCGAGAAGACCTTCGTCGCCATCACCGAGCCCAGCGGCGGATCGGATCCGGCGCGCGCCATCCAGACGAAGGCGGAGCGCAAGGGCGACCGCTATGTGCTGAACGGCTCGAAGGTCTTCATCTCCGGCGTCAGCCAGTCGCGCTGGGGACTCGTCTTCGCGCGCACCGGGCCGGGCAAGGGGCGCGACGGCATCTCGAGCTTCATCGTCGAGACCGGCTGGAAGGGATTCTCCTATACGCGTATCCCAGTCATCCGCTCCTATTCGCCCTATGAGATCCATCTTGCCGATTGCGAGGTGCCGGTCGAGAACCGGTTGGGCGAGGAGGGGCAGGGATTCGCGCTCGCCGAGACCTGGCTGGTGCATGAGCGCATCCCTTATGCGGCGGCAGTGATCGGGATCGGGCAGGCGGCGCTCAAGCTCGCGATCGACTGGGCCAAGGAGAGGCACACATTCCGCTCGGCGCTGGCCGACAAGCAGGCGGTGCAATGGATGATCGCCGATTCGGAGATCGAGCTCCGCGCCGCGCGGTTGCTGGTCTATCAGGCGGCGTGGCGCGGCGATCTCGGGCACGACATCAAGGTCGATGCGTCGATCTGCAAGGTCTATGCGACCGAGGCGGCGGGGCGCGTGGTCGATCGCTGCATCCAGATCTTCGGCGGCATGGGTGTCGCCGCCGCGATGCCGTTGGAGCGCTGGTACCGCGAGCTGCGCATCAAGCGCATCGGCGAAGGGCCGTCGGAAGTTCACCGCATGGTGGTGGCGCGCGATCTGCTCGGGCCGCGTCAGAAGACCGACAGCGCCCGGAACTGAACCATGAGCAACAGACCGCCGCCGCTGCAGGGGGTCAGGGTCATCGACCTGACGCAGATCTATAATGGCCCCTACGCCACCTTCTTGATGGCCGAGGCCGGTGCCGAGGTGATCAAGATCGAGCCGCATGGTGGCGAGCATCTCCGCCGCCGTGGCGTAGTGGGGGGCGCCGCGCTGCCCTTCGCGATGCTGAATGCCAACAAGCGCGCCGTGACGCTGAACCTCAAGATGCCGCGCGGCCGCGATCTGCTGATCGAGATGGTGAAGCGGGCCGACATACTGGTCGAGAATTTCGCGCCGGCGACGATGGATCGGCTGGGCCTCGGCTGGGACGTGCTCTCCGCCGCCAATCCGCGCCTCGTCTACGGATGCAGCTCGGGTTATGGGCGCACCGGACCGAACCGCGACTATCCCGCGATGGATCTGACCGTGCAGGCGATGTCCGGCATCATGAGCGTCACCGGCTTTCCCGACCGGCCGCCTGTCAAGGCGGGGCCCGCGGTCTGCGACTTCTCGGCCGGCATTCACCTCTACGCGGCGGTGATGACCGCGCTGTATGAGCGGGAGAGGACCGGATGCGGCCGGCTGGTCGAGGTGGCGATGCAGGAGGCGGTCTACGCTACGCTGAGCTCGAATCTCGGACTGCTCTACGGCCGGGGACCGGAAGCTGCGACGCGTACCGGCAACCGCCATGGCGGCCTCGCCGAGTCGCCCTACAATGTTTATCCGTCCAGCGACGGGTGGCTCGCGATCATCTGCGTCGGCGAGGCCCATTGGCGCGCGCTGGTGGGTGTGATGGGCCGGCCGGAGCTCGCCGACGATCCGCGCCTCGCGAACCTCGAATCGCGTGTGGCGCATATGGATCTGGTGGATGAGATAATCGGCGGCTGGACCCGCGCACGGACGAAACAGGCGCTGTTCGACGCTCTCATCGCGGCCCATGTGCCCTGTGCCCCCGTGCGCACGCTCGAGGAGGTCGTGAACGATCCGCACATGCATGAGCGGGGGGCGCTGCAATGGACGGATCATCCCGAGCTCGGGCGGATCGTCGTGCAGCGGAGCCCGCTGCGCTTTGAGGGGACGCCCTTTCCCGCGTTGGAGCCCAGCAGGACCCTCGGAGCGGACAATTCGAAAATCTATGGCGAATGGCTCGGCCTGTCGCAGAGCGACCTAGCCGAGCTGGCTAAAACCGGAGTGATCTGATGGCTGTCGTCGAAATCGAAAGCGCGGGTGCGATCCGCACGGTACGGCTCAATCGTCCGGAGAAGCGCAATGCGCTCAATCGCGAGATGCTGTCGCTATTGTCCCAAGCCTTCGCGATGGCGCCGCCGGCGAGCGAGCGCGTCACCGTAATCCGCGCCGCAGGGCCCGTATTCTGCGCCGGCCTCGACCTCGCAACGCATGACGACATCGACACCGATCCGATCGAAGGAACGCTCCGCGCGATCGAGACCTATCCCTTGCCTGTGGTCGCTGTCGTGCAGGGCGACGCGATCGCCGGCGGTAACGAACTAGCGCTGCATTGCGACCTCGTCGTCGCCGGAGCGAACGCGCGGTTCGGTATGTCGCTCTCCCAGATCGGCCTCTCGCCCTCATGGTTCCTCATCAAGAAGCTGCTCGAAGTTGCCGGGCCGGTGATCACGCGCAAAATTCTGTTGCTGGGCGATCCGATGCCAGCGGAGACATTCTTTGAGTACGGCATCATATCGCATATTGCTGAGCAAGAGGAATTGGAAATCGTCGCGCAGCGCGTGATCGATCGACTCGCGGCGAACGCGCCGCTGTCGCTGAAGGCGATGAAGGCGGTGATCGTGCGCGAGATGGAGTTCCGCGACGCGATCGCGCATGACGATGTCGACGTGCTCGTGCTGAAGGCGAACCGGAGCTCCGATGCGAAGGAAGGTATGGCGGCGCGGCTCGCCAAGCGCGCGGCGCGCTTCGAGGGGAGGTGAGAGATGGTGAAGATCGCGATCCTCGACGATTATCAGGACTGCGCGCGGTCGATGGCGGACTGGTCGCTATTGAAGGACGCGGAGATCACCGCCTTCCGCGACCATCTGTTCGACGAAGCTGCGGTCGCCGAGCGGCTGAAGCCGTTCGACGTGGTCTGCGCGATGCGCGAGCGGACCGCCTTCCCCGCGACGCTCTTGGAGAAGCTGCCCAACCTCAAGCTGATCGCGACCACCGGCATGTGGAACGCGGCGATCGATATCGAGGCGGCGAAGGCGCGCGGCATCACCGTCTGCGGCACGCTGGCGCCCGAAACACCGACCGCGGAGCTGACCTGGGCGCTGATCCTGGCGCTGACCCGCAACATCCCGACCGAGGCGAATTCGATCCGCAATGGCGGCTGGCAAGCGACGGTCGGCAGCGACGTCGCCGGTCGCACGCTCGGCATTCTGGGCCTGGGGCGCCTCGGCACGAAAGTGGCCAAGGTGGGGCTCGCCTTCGGCATGAAGGTCATCACCTGGAGCCAGAATATCACCGACGAACGGGCCGCGGCGGCGGGCGCACGGATGGTGACGAAGGAGGAGCTGTTTCGTGAGGCGGACATTCTCTCGGTCCTGGTCATCCTGAGCGGCCGCACGCGCGGCCTGGTCGGCGCGGCCGAGCTCGCGCTGATGAAGCCCACCGCCTATCTCGTCAACACCGCGCGCGGGCCGATCGTCGACGAGGCGGCGCTGATCGAGGTGCTGCGCAACAAGAAGATCGCCGGCGCCGCGATCGACGTCTACGAGCTCGAGCCCATCGCCGCCGACCACCCGTTCCGCACGCTGCCCAACCTGGTCGCCACCGGCCATATCGGCTATGTCTCGCAGGACACTTACCGCCAATTTTGGGGCGAGACGGTCGAGAACATCGCGGCGTTCTTGAAAGGCGCGCCGATCCGGGTCATCGGGCAGGGCGGGTACAGGAGCGCTTACGATAAGCAGTAAGCGGCAGGGTCCTCCTCGAGCTCGAACCGCCTACCCGTAAACCCGCCCGTACAGCTCCACCATCTCGTCCAGGGTCGGCACGCGCGGATTGTTGCCGGGGGAGCCCGAAGCGAGCGCTTGCGCGGCCATCGTCGGCGCGATCTCGAAATAACGCGCGCGGTCGATGCCGAAGCGGGCCGGGGTCGGGACCTCCAGATCGCGGTTGAGCGCGCGAAGCGAATCGATCAGCAAAGCGACATTGGCCTGATCGCCGGCGCCGGGCTCGGCGATCCCCATCGCTTGGGCGCAGGCTGCGTAGCGCGGGAGCGCGGCATGTGCCGAGAAAGCGGTGATCTCGGGCAGCAGCATCGCATTCGATAGACCGTGCGGCACATGGAAGAAGGCGCCGATCGGGCGGCTCATGCCATGGACCAGCGCGACCGACGCGTTGGAGAAGGCGAGGCCGGCCTCGGTGGCGCCCAGCATCATCGCTTCGCGCGCCGCGCGGTTGCCGGGCTCTCGGCAGGCCGTGCGGATGTTGTTCCAGATGAGGCCCATCGCGGAGCGCGCGACGGCGTCGCTGAAAGGATTGGCCTTGCGGCTCACATAGGCCTCGATCGCGTGAGTCAGCGCGTCGATGCCGGTATCGGCGGTGAGCCTCGCCGGCATCGTGAGCGTCAGCTCATAGTCGACGATCGCGGCGGCGGGCGTGATGAAAGGCCCGGCGATCAGCATCTTCTCGTCGCTTTCGGCGTCGGTGACGACGGTGAAGCGCGTCACCTCCGATCCGGTGCCGGCCGTGGTCGGGATTGCGATCAGCGGCGCGCCCAGGCGCGGAATCGGGTTGGGAACCTTGTAATCGCGAATGCGGCCGCCATTCGCCGTCAGGACGGTCATCGCCTTGGCGGTGTCGATGGGGCTGCCGCCGCCCAGCGCGACGAGCCCGTCGAATTCCTCTTCGCGCATGATCTCGGCGCCCCGCTCGACGACGGCGCTGGTCGGTTCCGGCACCGTGTCGGCGAACACGAGGCAGGGCGCGCCGGCCTGTTCCAACAGCGCCGCCACGCGGTCGACCAGTCCGATCTCGCGCATCACCGGATCGCTGACCAGCAGCGGTCGCCGGATGCCGAGGCTTGCGACCAGCCCCGGCAGCTCGGCCAGCGCGCCGCCGCCGATCAGCACCTGGCTCGGCAGGGTGAGGCGGGTCGCGGCGCTCATCTCACCCGGCCTTGGCGCGGATCACGCCGCCCTCGCGCAGCGCCTGCTCGACGTCGGTCAGCGCGCCGGGATCCTCGATCGTGGCGGGCAGCGTGTATTCGTCGCCATTGGCGATGCGGAGGATCGTGCCGCGGAGGATCTTGCCCGAGCGCGTCTTGGGCAGGCGCGGCACGACGATCGCAGTCTTCAACGCCACGACCGCGCCCATCTGCTCGCGCACCTGCGCGACGATCTCGCCTGCTATCGTTGCGGGCGGGCGGTTGATGCCGGCCTTCAGCACCAGCAGCGCGATCGGCACCTGGCCCTTGAGGCTGTCGGCCATGCCGACGACCGCGCATTCGGCGATGTCGGGATGCGCCGCGACGACCTCTTCGATCGCGCCGGTGGAGAGGCGATGCCCCGCGACGTTGATGACGTCGTCGGTGCGGGTCATGATGTGCAGATAGCCATCATGATCGATGAAGCCCGCGTCGCCGGTATTGTAGTAACCGGGAAAGCGCTCGAGATAGGCCTCGCGGAATCGATCATGCGCGTTCCACAGCGTGTTGGCGGCGCCGGGCGGCAGCGGCAGCTTGCAGACGATGGCGCCGGTCATGCCGGGCTCGACCGGCTTGCCGTCGAAATCGAGCGCCTGCACGTCCCAGCCCGGAACCGGCTTGGTGGCCGATCCCGCCTTCGTGGGGAAGCTTTCGATGCCGAGCGGGTTGGCGACGATCGGCCAGCCGGTCTCGGTTTGCCACCAATTGTCGACGATCGGGCGTTTCAGGGTGTCCTCGCACCAATGGAGGGTCGAGGGATCGCAGCGCTCACCGGCGACGAAGAGCGCGCGGAGTGATGAAATGTCGTGCGCGGCGAGCTGTGTCGCGTCCGGGTCTTCGCGGCGGATCGCGCGGATGGCGGTCGGCGCCGTGAACATCGTCGCGACCTTGTGCTCCTCGGTCACGCGCCAGAAGGCGCCCGCATCGGGCGTGCCGACCGGCTTGCCCTCATACATGATCGTGGTGTTGCCGTTGATGAGCGGCCCATAGACGATATAGGAGTGGCCGACCACCCAGCCGATGTCCGAGGCGGCCCAGAAGGTCTCGCCCGGCCGCGCGTCGAACACATGCCGCATCGACCAGGCGAGCGCGACCAGATGCCCGCCTGACGGCCGCACGATGCCCTTGGGCGCGCCTGTCGTGCCCGACGTGTAAAGGATGTAGAGCGGATCGCAGGCGCCGACCGCGACGCAGTCGGCGGGCTCAGCCTTTGCCATGACCGCGTTCCAATCATGGTCGCGCCCCGGCGTCAGTCCGGCTTTCTGCTGGTCGCGCTGGAAGACGATGCAGTTCTCGACGATGTCGCCGGTGGATTCGATCGCGGCGTCGATCACCGGCATGTAGGGAATGATCTTTGTCGGCTCGACGCCGCACGAAGCGGCGACGATCAGTTTGGGCGTCGCATCCTTGATGCGCGTCGCGACCTCGCGCGCCGCAAAGCCGCCAAACACGACCGAATGGACTGCGCCGATCCGGGCGCAGGCCAGTATCGCCACCGCGGCTTCCGGAATGACGGGCATATAGATCAGCACCCGGTCACCTTTGACGATGCCGAAGCTGCTCAACACGCCCGCGAAGCGCTTCACCTGCTCCAGCAGCTGGGCATAAGTGAGCCGCCGCTTGGTTCCGGTAACCGGGCTATCGTAAATGAGCGCCATCTGACCGCCGCGCCCGTCGCGCACATGCCGGTCGAGCGCGTTCCAGCAGGTATTGGCCTCGGCGCCGGCGTACCAATGCCAGCGGCCCTCCTTGTCCCAAGAGAGCACCTGGTCCCAATCCCGGCTCCACTCCACCGACCGCGCCGCCTCGGCCCAGAATTCGGCCGGATCCTCCAGCGCGTGCCGGTAAAGCTCGTCGTAACGCCCCTCCACGAAATCCTCCCCATGTCGGTCGCGGCCGATCTTGGCCTTCGGGCCGTCGGGAGACAAGGAATTTGGGGCGGCGCGTGCTATTCCTGGAAGAGCATCGCCGCGAGTCGAACGGAGAGACCCTTGCCGTCCAAGTTTCAACCGGGCGCCGCAGCCTACACGAAGGATGGACGGCGCTACGTCGTCGACGAGGTCGAGGGCGGGATGGTCTATTGCTCGTCGCCCGGCGGGGCCGAAACCGAGTTCCCCGAAGCGCAGCTGATGAACGAGGCCGAGTGGTCCACGCGCTCGGGCGGGCGCAAGGAGATGCTTTATGCGCGGCTGAAGCAGTCGCGCGCCTATGCGCCCTACAAGGGCAATCTGGATCGCGCGGCCTGTGAGCAGCTGCTGGCGAAGGCCGAGCGGGTCAAGGCGGGCATCCTCGACTTCACCGCATTCATGGTCGCGCGCCGGGTCATGGAAGAGGCCGACGCGCCCGACTTCGTGGCCGCCCTCTCGATCGTCAAATGCCGCGAGATCTTCGACGCCGCCCGGCCGCAGACCCGCGCGACGTTGCTGGCCGGCCTGATCGGCTCGCCGGTCGATATCGTGATCGGCGCCGTCGCGCTTGGTGACAACCTCCTGCGCGCCATGATCGATAAAGGCCTGGCGTCGAGCGCGGTCTCTTACGAGGAGTTCTCGACCAGGCGCCGGCAATAGGGGCAGCAAGTATGACCGCGGACACGGAGGCAATCGAGCAGGCGCTCTATCGCTATGCGCGGGCGCTGGACCGGAAGGAGTGGGCGCTGCTGGACGGCGTCTTCGCGGCGGACGTCGTGACCGACTATGGGGTAGGCCCGCCGGTGGCGGGCCGCGATGCGGTGGTGGCGAACATCCGGCGAAATCTCGAGCGCTGCCGGGCGCAGCATCTGTTCGGCAATGTCAGCGTCGAGGTTCGCGGCGAGGCCGCCGAATGCACGGCCGCGATCCGCGCGATGCATGTGGCCGAGATCGACGGGCAGGACCGGACGCTGGAGGCGATCGGTGACTATATCGTGCAGTGGCGCGCGACTTCCGAAGGCTGGCGCGCCACGCACGTCAAGCTGACCGTTACCGCCAATATCGGCGATCGGCGCGTGCTGGCCGCTCATTTCAAGGACTGAGCAGGTCTACTCCCGCAGGAACGCGAGCAGGTCTGCGTTCACCTTGTCCTTGTGCGTCGAGCACATGCCGTGCGGCGCGCCCTTGTAGACCTCGAGCCGCGCGTTCCGCACGAGCGTCGCCGAGAGCATCGCCGAATCGGCGATCGGCACGATCTGGTCGTCGTCGCCGTGGAGGATCAGGGTCGGCGCGTCGATCCGCTTCAGATCCTCGGTAAAGTCCGTTTCCGAGAAGGCCTTGATGCAGTCATACACCGCCTTGTGGCCGGCCATCATGCCCTGCAGCCAGAAGGAGTCGCGCAGGCCTTGCGAGACTTTCGAGTCCGGACGGTTGGCGCCGTAGAAGGGGACGGTCAGGTCTTTGAAGAATTGCGAACGGTCGGCCAGGACCCCGGCGCGAATCTCGTCGAAAGCCTCGATCGGCGTGCCGCCGGGATTGGCTGGTGTCTTCAGCATCAAGGGTGGCACGGCGCCGATGAGGACAGCCTTGGCTACCCGGCGGCTGCCGTGACGCCCGATATAGCGCGCAACTTCGCCGCCGCCGGTCGAGTGGCCGACATGCACCGCGCTCTTGAGGTCCAGCTTCTCCACCAGCGTCGCCAGATCGTCGGCGTAGGTATTCATCTCGTTGCCGTCCCAAGGCTGGCTCGACCGGCCGTGGCCGCGACGGTCGTGGGCGATGCAGCGATAGCCGTGGCCGGCGAGGAACAGCATCTGGTCCTACCAGGCGTCGGCCGAAAGCGGCCAGCCATGGCTGAAGACGATCGGTTGTCCCGCGCCCCAATCCTTGTAGTACAGTTCGGTCCCGTCCTTGGTTGTGATTGTCGGCATCGCGGACCTCCCGTTCGGTCGCCCACTAAGTTAACGCTCGTCGATGCGAAATGAAGTCTCAAGCGACATTCCCGGGGCGGACGGAAGGCGTGCCTCCGTGTGGCGCCACGCCATGGGGGTTTTGAATCCGATGCGTCCGGGCTATCCCTAGCCCAGGGAGGGTCACGATGGCCGACGGCGATAAGATTTCGATGATGCGCCGCGAGGACGAGAGGCTCGTCACCGGGCGCGGACATTATACAGCCGATCTCAAGATGGAGGGGCTGCTGCATGCCGTCCTTGTGCGCAGCCCCTATGCCAGCGCGCTTGTGCGGAGCGTCGATTGCGAGGCGGCGCGGGCCGCGCCGGGCGTCGTCGCGGTGTATACCGCGGCCGACCTTGCGGCCGACGGGCTGAAGCCCTTTCCGTCGGGCATGGAGCTGCTGCGTCCCGACGGCGGCAAATCGCCCAATACGCCGCAACCGGTTCTGGTCGGCGACCGCGTGCGCCATGTCGGCGAGCCGGTTGCGATGATCATTGCCGAGAGCCGCGCCGAAGCGGTCGACGCGATCGATCTCGTGTCGGTCGACTACGAAGAGCTGCCGGCGGTATCGTCGTTCGAGATGGCCCTGGCGCCCGGTGCGCCGGTGATCTGGGAGACGGCGCCCGACAATATCGCCTTCCTCTGGAAGAAGAACGAGATCGCGGCCGTTGATTCCGTATTGGCAAAGGCCGCGCACGTCGCGCGCATCGACACGCCGATCTCGCGTGTCTCGGCCGCGCCGATGGAACCGCGGAACGCGGTGGGGGCGGTCGCGTCCGACGGACGTCTCACGCTCTATGTCAGCAACCAGAAACCCTATTTCGTTCGGTCGGCGCTGGCGCGTTGGCTCGGTCTGCCGGAAGACCAAGTACGCGTGATCGCGGGCGACGTCGGCGGCTCCTTCGGCATGAAGATCGCGCTGCATGTGGAAGAGGCGGCGGTGATCTGGGCGGCGCGCAAGCTCGGCCGGCCGGTGCGCTGGATCGCCGACCGGACCGAAGCGTTTCTGGCCGACGAGCATGGCCGCGACGTCTACGTGCGAGCCGAGCTCGGGCTGGACGCGAATGGCCGCTTCCTGGGTCTGAAGGCCAATTTCTTCGTCAATCTGGGCGCTTATTTCTCGGCGATGTCCTGCGGCCTGTTCGGCAATGTCGGCGGCATCGCGGGCGTCTATCGGATCGGCGCGATCGCGGGCGAGATCCGGGGCTTTTTCACCAACCGCCAGCCGACGGCGCCTTATCGCGGCGCGGGGCGGCCGGAGGCGACCTTCACGATCGAGCGCCTGATCGATCTGGCCGCGCGCGAGATGGGTATCGATCCCTTCGAGCTACGCCGACGCAACCTGATTCCGCCCGAAGCGATGCCTTACGACACCGGCTTCACCTTCACCTATGATTGCGGCGACTTCGCCGCCAACATGGCGGCGGCCGCCAAACTTGCGGACCGCGACGGTTTCGCGGCGCGACGGGCCGAGGCGGCGAAACACGGCAAGCTGCGCGGGCTCGGCATTGCCAACCCGATCGAGGTGGCGGGCGGCCCCTATACGCGGCCGGAGCGCGACAATGTCAGGCTGCGTGCGCATTCCAACGGGACGGTGACGCTCGAGGCCGGCATGATGTCGGTCGGGCAGGGGCTCGAGACCGTACTTTCGCAGATCGCCGCCGACCGGTTGGGCGTGCCGATCGAGCGGATCCATTTCGTGCAGGGCGACACCGACCTGCTGCCCTTCGGCCATGGCAATGGCGGCTCAAGCGGCGTCGCGGTCGGCGGCACGACGGTTTTGCAGGCCATCGATTCGATGGGGGAGAATGGCCGTCCCCTTGCGGCCGCGCTGCTGGGCACCGAGGCCGACCGCGTCAGTTTCACAAATGGGCAGTTCAGCGCGGAAGGACGCTCTCTCTCTCTCGCCGAGGTCGCGCGCGCCGCGGAGGAACGCGGTCAGACCGGCCTCGAAGGCTTCGCCGACTTCCGGCCGGAGAAGGTGACCTATCCGAACGGCTGTCATATATGCGAGGTCGAGATCGATCCCGATACCGGCGCTGTCGAGATCGTCCGCTACAGCGTCGCCGAGGATATCGGCCGCGTGCTGAATCCGATGCTGGCGCAGGGCCAGCTGCATGGCGGCATCGCGCAAGGGATCGGCCAGGCGCTGCTCGAGGAGATCATCTTCGATCCCGACAGCGCGCAGCTTCTGACCGCCTCCTTCATGGATTACGCGATGCCGCGCTCCGACGACGTGCCGCGGCTCAATATCGAGGCGCTCTGCGTGCCGACCGCGGTCAATCCGCTGGGCGCCAAGGGCGTTGGAGAAGCCGGCACGGTGGGCTCGCTCGCCGCGACGATGAATGCAGTCTGCGACGCGCTCGGCGCCGTCGGCATCGCGCATATCGCGATGCCTGCGACGCCCGCGCGGATTTGGGAGGCTATCCGGAAGGCGCGGGGCTAAGCCGCGACCCTGAGCTCGCAGGGCGGCATGCCGTCGACCTCGAAGACGAGAAGGTCGCCGGCTTTCGGAAACTGGGTCTCGATGATGCTGCCGGTGATGACCGGCTGACCGGCCTTGAGCGCGCGGCCGCGGCGTCCGAGATGGCCGGCGAGCCAGGCGACTACGAAAAGCGGATCGCCGCCCATCGTGTCGCGGGTCGTGCCTTCCTTGGTGACTTGGCCGTTGACTCTGAGCCGGCCGGCGCGGTTGGTGAAGTCGAGGCCAGCCGGGGCGGCCGGGCCGATGACGATGCCGCCGTTCCAGCAATTGTCGGAGACGAGCGACTTTGCATCGAGCCGTGTCAGATCGGCGGCGCGGTCCTCGACCAGCTCGTAGGAGCAATGGACCGAGCGCAGGCATTTGCGCACATCCTCCACCGTGCATTCGCCCTTGAGATCTCGGTCGAGGATCACGCAGATCTCGGTCTCCATGCTGAACCGGACATAATCCGAGACATGGACCGTATGGGGTGAGTGGTGAATGCGCGAGCCCAGCACCTGGCCGGCGCAGGGCTCGTTGATCTTGAGCCAGTCGCGGGTCGATTTGGAGGTGAGCGCGATCTTGTAGCCCGCGACTTCGGTCTTCTCCCTGGCGCACATCAGCTTGACGAGCGCGTCCTGCACATCGTGCGAATCCTCCGATGTCGGGATCTTGTCCGGGAAGGGCTCGTAAGGCTGCTTACGCTCGTGCTGCGCAAACAGGTCGGCGGCGATGGCTTCGATCTCCGACGGGCTCAGCATGCTTCCTCCCAATCTTGCCGTTCGGGTTTTCCGGCTCGGCTCGCTACTTCTTCAGTCCGTTCAGCAGCACGTCGACGAAGGTGGCGATGAACGCCTCGATCTCGCGCTCGCTCGGAATATCGTAGCCCAAGATCAGGACATTGTTGATGAAGCTGAAGACGCCCCGCATAAAGAAGTCGGCAAAGGCGGCGGGATCGATCGATCTCAGCCCGTCCTTGGCACGGCGCGCTCTGATGTAGGCGCCGATCGGCGCGCCATGCTCCTTCTCGACGATCTCCCATTGGGTACGCCCAAGGTCGGGAAAGGTCTTGAGCTCGTTCAGCACCATACGCTGTAGCGCGATCGCGTCCGGATTCATGCTGAAATCGATCAGCTCGCGCGCGCGCCGGCGAAGCCCCTCCTCGATCGGCAGCCGGTCGTCAATGGCGGCCGGAGGGCCGTCGGGCCGCCGCTCGGTCAGCCGCTTGGCAACTGCGAAGAAGAGTTCCTTCTTATTGGGATAGCGCGAATAGATCGTTCGCTTGGCGACGCCGGCCGTCGCGGCGATGCCCTCGATCGTCGTCGCGTCGTAGCCTTGCGCCACGAACGCGTCGGTCGCGATGACGAGCAGCCGCTCATTGCGGAGCGGCACCTCTTCGCGGCTCGGCCTTCCGCCGCGGCTTCGCGGCGCCTCCTTCACTGCGACGATCATCGGCTTTTCCATGTGATTCCTACCGCGTCGATGATGGGCGGGCGGCGGGACGGCGGCAACAGGTTTCTGTCCGCTTCGAAATGACTGGCGCCCGCGGCCGCCCTGTTTTAATATGCTACGCGATCGTAGCATAAATAAATGGAAACGGGGGAGGCGGCTTGAAAGCGGAGTTGGAATTTGCCGTAGCGCTCGCCTTCGCGCTGGCGTGCGCCTCGCCGGCCCATGCGGCGGGAACGGGGACGCTGGGTCTCGCGATCGTGTCCTGGAACACGGCGCTCTATGAGACGCCGGACGGCAAGGAAGAATGCCCGGATGGCCTCGCATTGTCGACCGAGGCCGTCTATTTCCAAAGCCTGCCTCCCGACGAGCGGGCGCGCTGGGACAAGGCGACCAAGGGCGGCACCGTCGATCTCGACGAGAAGGACGACCCCATCTCCGACCTTCGTCGCCGCGCGCTCGAGCGTGGGCCGCATGGTGAGGATGTGTGCTGGAATCCTACGGTGGTGAAGGACCCGCCGCTTCGCACGGTGCAGGGCAGCAAATCCTTCGGCCTCAATCTCGACGGCACGAGCGACGGTCACGCGACTGCCAACAGCTGCGCCCACCAGAAATTCACCGCGCCCGACGGCACGCCCGCGATCGACAATCAATGGTACCGGCTGATCGGCTGCTCCTATGGCTGGCGTTCGAGCGGCTATGTCGAGAGCAACGTCAATGGCGAGCTCAAGGACAGCGGTCACGCGATCCTGATCGAGATCTCGGGTATCGACGATCCGCGGAACAGCCCGGATGTCGAAGTCGCCTTCTATCGCTCGCTCGACCTGCTGCCCAAGGATAGCGCGGGCAACATCCTGCCCTTCATGAGCTACCGTGCCTATCCGAACTATCGCTATGTCACGCACGGCAAGATCGAGGGCGGCGTGCTGACCACGGATCCGATCGACGCTCGCTTTCCCTTTTTCGGCAATCTGACTCACGCCGAGCATTTCATCCACGGCATGCGCCTTCGCCTGAAAATCGCGCCGGACGGCAGAGGCGCGAGCGGGCTTGTCGCCGGCTATTACGATCTCGACACCTGGTGGAATTACCTGAGCAAGCTCGGCTATGTCTCGGTCGCCGGACGCTTCGATTGCCCGGCGCTCTGGGTTGCCGCGCACCAGCTTGCGGATGGCTATCCCGATCCCAAAACCGGCCAATGCACCGCGCTCTCTTCCGCTTTCCGCATCGAAGCGGTGACGGCGTTCGTCGTGCGTCCGGGACAGACGGCGGCGCGATGAGGTTCTTCGCGGGAATGACGATCATGATGTTTGCGCTCTTCGGCTGCGGCCCCTCTGAGCCGCCGAGCGCGGGCGGTCCGCCGGAGGTTCGCCGACTGACCGAGGCGCAATATCGCAACATCATCGCCGACCTGTTCGGATCGGATATCGCGGTAGCCGGCCGGTTCGATCCGTTGAACCGCACGGCGGGGCTGCTCGAGGTCGGCGCATCGTCGGCCGCGATCACGCCGTCGGCCTATGAGCAATATGATGCGCTCGCGCGATCGATCGCGGGGCAGGTGGTCGATTCACGTCACCGCGACATTCTCGTGCCTTGCAAGCCGATCGCAGGCGCTGCGACGGACGATAGCTGCGCGCGCAATTTCCTCGGTTCGGTCGGGCGGCTGCTCTATCGGCGGCCGCTGATGCAGAGCGAGCTCGATGGCGCGATCGCGCTGGCGCACAAGGCGGGCGAGACGGTCGGCGATTTTTACGGCGGCCTTGCCTACGGGCTTGCAGCGATGCTGGAGGCTCCGAGCTTCCTCTATATCCGCGACTCCGCCGCGCCGGATCCCGATCATCCGGGAGCGCTCAAGCTCGACGCCTATTCGAAAGCCGCGCGGCTGAGCTTCCTGCTCTGGAACACGACGCCGGATGACGCGCTGCTCACCGCCGCGGAGAAAGGCGAGCTCGATACGCGCGCCGGTCTTGCGCGTCAGGTGGACCGCATGCTCGCATCGCCGCGACTGAAGACCGGCATCCGCGCCTTCTTTGCTGACATGCTGGGCTTCGACGCGTTCGACACGCTGGCCAAGGATCAGCTGATCTATCCGGCCTTCACCCAGCCGGTCGGCGCGGCCGCGCAGGAACAGACGCTACGGACGATCACCGCTCTCTTGCTCGATCAGAAGGCGGACTATCGCGATCTCTTCACCACGCGGAAGACTTTTATGAACGGCCTTCTGGGTGGGATTTATCGCGTGGCGGTCGCCGCGCCCGGGATTTGGCAGCCCTATGAATTTCCCGCGAGCGATCCGCATGTCGGGATCGCCACCGAGATCAGCTTCGTCGCGCTCCATTCCCATCCTGGCCGCAGCTCGGCGACGCTGCGCGGCAAGGCGGTGCGCGAGGTTCTGCTCTGCCAAAAGGTGCCCGATCCTCCGGCCAACGTGAATTTCGCGATCGTGCAGGACACGAATAATCCCAAATTCCGTACCGCGCGCGAACGGCTGACCGCGCATCGGACGGAGGCGACCTGCGCCGGCTGCCACAAGCTGATTGATCCGATCGGGCTCGGCCTCGAGCATTTCGACGGCGCGGGCCAGTACCGCAGCCAGGAGAACGGCGCCGATATCGATACGAGCGGCGTGCTCGACGGCAGGCCGTTCGCAGACGCGCCTGGCCTCGGCCGGGCGCTGCACGACGATCCGCAGGCGACCACCTGCCTCGTTCAGCGCCTCTATGCCTATGCGACCGGTCGGCCCGCGACCAAGGGCGAGAAGAGTTGGATGGAATATCTCGATCAGCGTTTCGCTGCCCACGGCTACCATTTGCCGGATCTGCTGCGCCGTATCGCGACAAGCGATGCGTTCTATGCGGTCGCGCCGGAAGAGACGGTTGGCGCCAACGCGAACACACGAGGATAAGGATGCGCAACACCTTCACGAGACGGCGCGCCTTGCGCGGGATATTCGGCGGAGCGGCGATCACGCTGGGGTTGCCGCTGCTCGATTGCTTTCTCGATGTGAACGGCACTGCGCTGGCCTCGGGGGCGCCGATGCCCATCAGGTTCGGCACTTGGTTCTGGGGATTGGGCCACACGCCCGGCCGCGCGATCGCTGCGAAGAGCGGGACGGATTATGAATTCCGCGACGAATGCCTGCCGATCGCGCCCTTCAAGAGCGAGATCAATTTCTTCACCAGCTTCGGCATGCCTCTCGATGGCAAGGGTAACATCCCGCACGTCACGGGCGACATTGCGCTGCGCACCGGCGGGCCGCCTTCGGGGTATGGCGATTTTCCGCTGCCCACGCTCGACGTCCTGATCGCCGACGCGATCGGATCGAACACGCGATTTCGCTCGCTCGAGCTTGCCGCGACGGGCAACCCGCGCGATAGCCTCTCCGCGCGGGGCACCGGCAATGTCAATGCGCCGGAGATCTCGCCGATCGGATTCTATACGCGTGTCTTCGGTTCCGATTTTGCCGATCCGAACAAGGCCGATTTCAAGCCCGACCCGAAATTGATGCTGCGGCAGAGCGTGCTTTCGGCGGTCAAGGAGCAGACGGACGATTTCGTGAAGCCGCTCGGCCGCGCCGATCGGGCGCGTATGGACGAATATTTCACCTCGATCCGCCAGCTCGAGCATCAGCTCGATCTGCAGCTCCAGAAGCCGCCGCCGGCCGAGGCCTGTGCAATTCCAGCGCGCCCACAAGACGGGCCGGTCGGCACCGATGTCGAGCTAGTGGTCGCGAACCACAAGGTCATGTCGCAGCTTCTGGCGATGGCGCTCGCCTGCGACCAGACGCGGGTCTTCAATCTGCTCTATTCCTGGTCGCAATCGATGCTGCGCAAGAACGGCGATTCGGCGACTCATCATGTGTTGAGCCATGAGGAGCCGGTGGATGCCAAGGCGGGGTTTCAGACCGAGACCGCCTGGTTCAACATCCGCAGCATGGAGGCGCTGGCCGATTTCCTGGACGCGTTGCGAAGCATTCGGGAGGGCGACCGCACGTTGCTCGACAACACGCTGGTCTTCGCCCATTCGGACACGAACTACGCCAAGATCCATGCGATCGATTCGATTCCGGTGATGACGATCGGCAAGGCGGGCGGGCGGCTCAAGACCGGGCTTCATATCGACGGCGCGGGCGATCCGGTCACGCGGCTCGGCCTCACCGTCCAGCAGGTCATGGGCGCCCCCACCGACAAATGGGGCCGCGGATCGTTGCAGACCTCGAAGACGGTGACGGAGATTCTGGCGTGAGGATCGGGTGCTCGCTTGCGCTGCTGCTCGCGGCGGCGCCAGTTGCCTTCGCGGAACCCTCTGTCCCCGTCGGCATCACGCTGCACGACATGGGCGACGGCTGGAGTTTCGGCGACGCCAAGGGCATGGCGCTCTACATCAAGGATCTCGACAAGGAGCCTGGCAAGTCGGCCTGCACCGGCCAATGCGCGATCGAATGGCCGCCCGCGATCGCGACGGCGGACGCGAAGCCGCAAGGCGACTGGTCGGTGATCGCGCGCGACGATGGCGGCCGGCAATGGGCGTTTCGCGGCAAGCCGCTCTACACCTATTTGGGCGACCGCGCGCCGGGCGAGGTCGGCGGCGACGGGCTGGGCTATTTCGTGATGCTCACGCATGTGCTGTTCCGGCAGATGCCGCTGCCGCCGGGCCTCTCGATCCATGCGACCGAGAAGGGCCGCGTCATCGCCGACGCGAAGGGTATGACGCTCTACAGCTTCGACAAGGGCGTCGAGTGCACCGGCGGCTGCCTCGTCAACTGGACGCCGGTCGCGGCGCCTGCGATCGCGCAGGCATGGGGCGACTGGACACCTGTTGCGCGACCGGACGGCAGCCGGCAATGGGCCTATAAGGGCCATCCGCTCTACGCATTTGCGCGCGATGCCAACCCTGGCGATCTCGGCGGTGACGATCCGGCTCAGGGCTGGCGTGCCGCGATCGTGCGGCCGGCGCCGGGGGTTCCGGCTGGTTTCACCGAACAGACGACGGATGTCGGCCGCGTCGTCGCCGACGCGCAGGGCCGCACGATCTACACGATGACCGAATCGCCGATGCGGCCCAAATTCTGCGATGAGGAGTGCCTGAAGGCCGAGTGGCGTCCCGTCGTCGCGTCAACGGACGCGCATCCGCTCCCGGGCTGGTCGATCGTCCATACGGCCGGCGGCCCGGCGCAATGGGCGTACAAGGGCAAGCCGCTCTTCACCTTCGTTCAGGACCGCGCGCCCGGCGACATACGCGGCGACCGCTTCGGCAACATGGCGAGCGGCGGCCTCGCCCCCTTCGAACCGCTGCAACTCCCCCTGTAGCGAATTTTATCGCAGGACCCCTTGCCAGCCTCTGGCCGGCATGATACTTAAGAACATGCTTAACTATCAGGCGGCGCTCGATCAGGTCTTCCACGCGCTCGCGGATCCGACCCGTCGGGTCATTGTGGAGCGGCTTTCCCGCGGGCCGGCGACGGTCAGCGATCTCGCCAAACCCTTCGCCATGTCGCTGCCGGCCGTAGTCCAGCATCTACAGGTGCTGGAGGCGAGCGGGCTCGTGAAATCGGAGAAGGTCGGGCGGGTCCGCACCTGCCGGATCGATCCTCAAACGATCAGCCTGGCCGAGAAATGGATCAACGAAAGACGGGCGAGCTGGGAGCGCCGCCTGGATCGACTGGGCGCCTATCTCGCCGCCCATCCCGAGCAACCGAAGAAATAGAGGAGCAGATCATGACCGAACGCACCGCGACCCATGCCACCTTCACAATCGAGCGCGTCTATGACGCCAAGCCCGCACGCGTCTTCGCCGCTTTCGCCGACACGAAGGAGAAGGAGGCTTGGTTTCACGGCCCTGAGGAATGGGGCCCCAACCTGCACGAGATGGATTTCCGCGTCGGCGGGCGGGAGATCAATCGCGGCGGCCCTCCGGGCGAGATGCATGCCTTCGACGCGCTCTATTGGGACATCGTGCCCAACGAGCGGATCGTCTACAGCTACGACATGCATCTCAAGGACAAGCGCATTTCGGTGTCGCTGACCACGATCGAGCTGAAGCCGCACGGCAACGGCACGCGCCTCGTGTTCACCGAGCAGGGCGTCTATCTCGACGGCTGGGACAATCCCGCGATGCGAGAGGAGGGGACGAAGGGTCTGCTCGATGCGCTGGGCGATTATTTGAAGCGTGCGGCCTGAGCGAAACCATCTCCGCTCGTCATGGCCGGGCTTGACCCGGCCATCCACGTATCTTTGCCAGCGTAACGCATGACGTGGATGCCCGGGTCAAGCCCGGGCATGACGGAATGAAACAAACCGACGAGACTGAACCCATGACCCTCACCCTCTACTACCACCCGCTCTCCTGCTATTGCATGAAGGCGCTGATCGCGCTGTATGAAACCGAGACGCCCTTCACGCCAAAGATGATCGACCTCGGCAACGCGGAGTCGCGCGCCGAGCTCACCGACATCTGGCCGATCGGAAAATTCCCGGTACTGCGGGATGATTCGAAAGACCGGACGATCCCGGAATCGAGCATCATCATCGAATATCTGGCCGAGCATTATCCGGGCCGCACCATGCTGCTGTCCAAGGATCCGGATCGCGCGCGCCAGATCCGCACGCGCGATCGCTTCTTCGATTTCTACGTCATGGACCAGATGTCGAAAATCGTGACCGACAAGATCCGCCCTGCCGGCATGAGCGATGCTTATGGCGTCGAGCGCGCGCGGGCGATGCTCGCCACGGCCTACGGCGTGATCGAGCAGGAGATCGACGATAGAAGTTGGATCATGGGCGACGATTTCACGATGGCCGACTGCGCCGCCGCACCCTCGCTGTTTTTCGCGGGCAAGGTCGTGCCGTTCGGACAGCACAAGAACATAGCCGCCTATCTGGATCGCCTGATGAACCGCCCGTCCTTCGCGCGCGTGCTGGAGGAGGCCGGCCCGTATCTCAAGATGTTTCCGGGGTAACGATGCTCACGCCGCCGGCGCTTCCAGCCCGAGGTCCGCGGCATCCTGCGGCTGCCCGGCCGCGATCGTGCGGGGGCCGCCGCCGGTGAGACCGGAGGCGATGATCGGCTTGCGGCCGGCATTGAGGAAATAGACGGCGAGCGCGATTGCGACGATTCCGACCAGCGCCAGCGACTGGCCAACCGCGTCGTCGTGCTTGAAGAGGTGGTCGGTCGACATCGCGACAGCGGTCTGGCCGATTCCCATGCCGATGATGTTGGCGAGGAGCAGATACATCGCCGAGACTTGGCCGCGCATGCGGTTGGGCGTGATGATCTGCAGCAGGGCGCCGGCGACGCCGGTCCAGGTGAAGGTGAAGAATCCGAGCGCGCCGATCAGGCCGATCGAGAGCCAGCGAATCGGCATGATCGGGCCGAGCGCGCCGCAGATCGCGATGGCGACGCAATAGCCGATCGCGACCAGGAGATGCCCGTCGCCGCGGCCGCGCGCGACCAACCGGTCGGCGAGCCAGCCGGCGAGGATGGTGCCCGGAATGCCGAGCAGAACGGTCGACGTGCCGAGGAACATGCCGGCATCATGCGGGGAGTAGCCCTGAACGCGCATCAGGTAGGCCGGCATCCAAAGCGCGGCGCCATAGGAGAGCATGCCCGAGAAGGAGACCCCCAGGATCGGCGCCGCATAGATCGCGCGGTTCTTCCACATATAGGCGAGCACGAAGCCGAAGCTCGGCCGCTCGCCGGCGCCCTCGGCCACCACATGATGACGTCGCGCCGGCTCGCGGATCGCGAAGAGCGCCAGGACGGCCAGCAGAAGGCCGGGCAAGCCGATCAGGAAGAAGACGATCTGCCAGGGACGGAACTGGCTCAGCATCCCGCCATGACCGGATAGGCCCGTCGCATATTCGATGCCCCAGCCACCGATCAGCAGCGCGAGTCCGCCGCCGACAGGCACGCCCAGCGAATAGACCGACATGGCCGTGGCAAGCCGTCCCGGCGGAAAATAGTCCGCGAGAAGCGAATAGGCGGCGGGCGACATCGCCGCTTCGCCGATCCCGAGGCCGAGCCTGCCGGCGAAGAGCGCCCAGAAAGACTGGGCGAGGCCGCACAGCGCCGTCATCCCCGACCAGACGGCGCAGCCGATCGCCACCATCAGATTGCGGCTGCCCCGGTCAGCGATGCGGCCCAGAGGGATGCCCATCGCTGTATAGATCACGACGAAGGCGAGGCCGGAGAGATAGGAATATTCGGTGTCGGTGATGCCGATATCGGCCCGGATCGGCTTGACCAGCTGCGAAAGGATGTTGCGGTCGATGAAGCTCGATACATAGAGCAGCGTCAGCATGCCCGCGACCAGCGCCGGATAGAGCAGGCCGCGCGCGGCGGACGGATTCCCCTTGTCGACTTCCAAAGCGTCCTCCCCCACGACCTCGTTCAGATCATTCTACGCGATCGAATGATCCTTCGTCTCGATCCATTGCACATCGAGCTTCCGTCGCGCGAATTTCCATGCGCCGCCCCGGCGGACGAAGCGATCCTGGTAACGGATGTACATGTCGAGCCGCTCCTGCTTCCCATCCTTGGGCGGGAACAGGTGGTAGGCGATGCAATAGGTCTCGCCCTGGGCGCTGTCGCCATCGATCGCGACCTGCTGGTTCATCACGGTGTGAAGCGTCTTGTCGTAACGCGTCCGCATGCGGACCGGAATTTGGGCCAGCTGCGCGCTGCCGCGCCAGGTATTGACGTGACTTTCCAGCTCGGCGTCGTCGGCGAAGAGTGACAGGAAGAGCTCGGCATCCCGCCGGTCGACGGCGCGGGCGTAAAGCTCGGCCAGCTTGCGCAGCGCAGCCTCGTCGCGCATCGATGTTCCTCCCCGCATTGCGCTTCCCACTCAGGGGGTACTATAGGCTGCTTGGTCTCGTAACGGCGAGGGCGAATGGCGGCATTCAAGGATCATTTCTCCGAGCTTGCCGCCGGCTACGCGGCGCACCGGCCGACCTATCCCAGGGCTCTCGCGGATTATCTCGCCGGGATCGCGCCGGCGCGGCGCCTGGCCTGGGATTGCGGCTGCGGCTCGGGCCAGCTCTCGGCGCTGCTGGCCGAAGCGTTCGAGCGGGTGGTCGCGACCGACGCCAGCGCCGAGCAAATCGGCTCCGCAGCGCCGGCCGAACGGGTCGAGTACCGAGTGGCGCCGGCGGAGGCGAGCGGCCTTCCGGATGCTTCGGTCGACCTAGTGACGGTGGCGCAGGCCGCGCACTGGTTCGACCTGCCGGCCTTCTATGCGGAAGCGCGCCGCGTCGCCCGGCCGGGCGCGGCGATCGCGCTCGTGACCTACGGCATCATGGAGGTCGATGCCGAGATCGATGCGGTGACCATGCCCTTCTATTACGAGGCGCTGAAAGGCTACTGGCCGCCGGAACGCGCGCATGTCGAGAATGGCTATCGTGCGCTCGAGTTTCCCTTTGAGGAGCTGGCGCCGCCGAAGCTCGCGATCCGGGTCGATTGGCGGCTCGCTGATTTGACGGGCTATGTCGAGACCTGGTCCGCGGTGCGGGCGCTCAAAAAGGCGCGGGGCGAGGAACCGGTGCTGACATTGTTCGAAGCGCTGGCGCGGGTGTGGGGCCCGCCGGAGCGCGTTCGCGCGGTGCGATGGCCCTTGGCGCTGCGCGTGGGCCGCCTAGCCTAATGTAAAAGGCGAACAGGACGCCCAAATAGGCGGCGCAGAGCGCCAGGCATCAGCCGATGGGGCCGTCCAGGCCCACAGCGGCGCGTGCCGCCCAGAGGGCATCGTCGGAATCTCGCTTTTGGACCACCCATCTATCGCTGTAGGTCGCTGCGGAGGGCGCCGGCGACCCGACGATCGTCTCGACGATGCAGACGCGGCGCGCGATCCGCCAGGCGCCGTGGCGCCGTTCGAACCGGTCGACATAGCGGCCGAGCGCCCGGAGATCGATCTTGCCCTCGGCCGGTGCCGTAGCGCCCAGCAGCGCGCGGCGCATCTCGACCGGCAGATGGGCGTTGCGCTGGATCGCGGTGTAGCAGGTCTCGACGATTGCGCTGTCCGGGCCGTCGAACTCGATGAGCGTGTTGGTGAGGATATGCATCGACTGCTCGATCGCGCCGTGCCGCGCGACCATCGACTCGACCAACCCCTCGGCACTGCCCTTGTAGTCGCCTTGGTCCACCGTCGCGCCGGCGTGGAACGCCGAACGCACGAACTCCCAATTCCGCCGGTCGACCCCGCGCGCATAGCGGGCGAGCGCGTCCGTGATCTGGGCGCGGTCGGCCAGACGTTCGGGTGTGTAGGCGGTGGTCATCGTCGCGTCCTCCCCAGGTTCGGCTTGTCCTAAGCTCTCATTGCTGAGATCGTCATGCCCGCAATAAATGCAATAAATGCGGGCATGACGATTGAGGTCAACTCTTACAAGTTTCCCTGCGCGGCCGGATCTGCAAGGCCGTTCGGTCCTCGTCACCGGCGCGTCGGAGGGCATCGGCCGCGGGATTGCGCTCGCCCTTAGCCGTCGAGGCGCAAAGGTGATGGTGACGGCGCTCGACCTCGCATCGGCCGAAATGGTTGCCGCCGAGATTGGCGCACGCGGCGATATTGCTGCGGCCGCGATATGCAACGTTACGATCGCCTCCGATGTCGAAAACGCGATCGCCGCATCGATCGCGGAATTCGGCGCGCTCGACGCGATCGTGCACAACGCGAACAGCGCCTATGGCAGTAGGCCGATTCCGATCGAAGCGGTGGAGGAGGCGAATTGGGACGATCAAGTCGCCGTCGCGCTTCGTGCGGTCCGCAATATCGCAACGGCGGGATTCGCCGAGCTGAAGCAACGGCAGGGGGCGCTCGTCATCCTCACATCGAGCTCGGGCGTCGAGGCGACCGCCGGCATTCCGGTCTATTCGGCCGTGAAGGCTGCGCAGCGGGCGCTCGCAAAAAGCCTGGCGCGCGAATGGGGACCGCATGGCGTGCGGGTCAATGCGCTCGCGCCGTCGGCCGTCACGCCCGCCGTCGGCCGTTACCTCGAGGCCGAACCCCTTATGCGCGACTGGATGCTGGCACGCGCCTCGCTGCGGCGCCTGGGCGATGCCGAGTCCGATATCGGCGGCGCGGTCGCGTTCCTGATCGGCCCTGACAGCGCGTTCGTTACCGGCCAGACGCTCTTCGTCAGCGGCGGCTCGCTGATGGTGTGAGGCGCGTCAGCGCACCGCCTCCAATATCGAAGGCGCATCCAGCACGGTCGCCGCTTCCGCATGGCGTGAAGCCTGGAATTCCTCGCGCGGCTTCGGCACCCAACCCGGTCGGTTCGAGACAGCGCTGTAGACGATGTAGAGAATCCAGCGCGAGTGGACCGACATATTGTGGCCGGAGCCATGGACCATGTCGCCATGGAAGATCACAACCGCGCCGGGCTCGCCCGTAACCGCGACCGGCTCGCCATAGCGGCCGACGATATCGGCCATTTTCTCGGGCGGTACCGGCATCGGCTCGCCGCGTTCGGCGACGCGGCGGATGCGGGCCTGCAGCTCGTCCTGCGAAACGTCGGGCTTGACGATCCCCTCGCGGTGGCTGCCGGGGATGAAATAGAGGCAGCCGCCGACCTCTGTCGCCTTGTCGAACAGCACTGCCGCGGTCAGGATCTTGTGGTTGGGCGTGCCGTCCATGATGTTCCAGTTCGTATAGTCCTGGTGCCACTCATAGATGGCGCCGCCGAGCGCGGCCTTGGTGTTGCACTTGGTGTGGTAGACGAAGACGTCCTCGCCCAGCAGGTCCTGCACGGGCTCGAGGATCCGGGACGATCGCACCAGCGCCTCATAGGCACGAGACGCCGTGGGGCCGGTCGGTTCGTGCATGCCATAGACGATCCGCGGGCCGCCCGTTCTCTCGCGCACGACGCGGGGATCATGGATCTCGCCCACCCGGTCGAGCTCGCGCTTCAAGAGCCCGATCTCGTCTGCCCCGATCAGGTTCGGAAAGATCAGATAGCCGTCGCGCTCATAGCGCGCGCGCTGTTCCGCTGTGAGTCTCACTGGCCCTTCCCCTGGCGCCCGGCCGTGAATTGTACTAGAGGCCGTAGCCGAAGCGAAGCGGGGAAACATGCTGCACGGCAAATCGGTGCTCGTGACCGGCGCCGGAATGGGCCTCGGACGCGCCATAGCGCTGGCCGCCGCCTCGGCCGGTGCGAAGGTTGCCGTGACGGCGATGGACATCCCGACCGGCGAGGCGGTCGCCGAGGAGATCCGGGCACGCGGCGGAATCGCGATGCCGATTCTCTGCGACGTAACCAACCAGGAAGATATCGAGGGCGCCGTCGCCGTGACGCTCTCTGCTTTCGGGAAGCTCGATGCTTTCGTGCACAACGCCAACAGCGCCCGGACGGCCGGGGCCAAGGTGATTGAAGATATCGAGGAGGAGGGCTGGGACGACCAGGTCGCGGTAGCGCTGCGCGCCGTTCTCTATGCGGCCTGGGCCGCCTTGCCGGCCTTGGTCGCCACCCGCGGCACGCTGGTCGTGCTGACCTCCAATGCCGGGATCGAGGGCAGCCATTTCCTGCCTGGCTACTCGACCGTCAAGGGCGCGCAACGGGGGCTGGTCAAGAGCCTGGCGCGCGAATGGGGGCCGACGGGCGTGCGCGTCAACGCGGTGGCGCCCTCGGCCGTAACGCCGGCCCTCGAAGCCTTTATTCAGCGCGAGCCGCATATGCGGGACCATCTGGTCCGGCGCGCCGCGCTGAGGCGCTTCGGGGATGCCGAGGCCGATATCGGGCCGGTGGTCAACTTCCTGATCGGCGACGACAGCGCCTTCGTGAGCGGGCAGACCCTGCTGGTCAATGGCGGCGCCCTGATGGTTTGATCTAAACTTTCTATCTTACATATCATTGTATTCATAAAAGGCTTGCGCCTCCACCCGAGCAAGCGCTAGTTTCCCGCCCTCGCGTTCCGATTGAACCGTTGCGCGCGAAGACGCGTTTGCGGAAGAAAGCTAAGGAGGGTGCGGTTGTCGCCAAGGTTTCTCGCCATTGTGTCCAGTGTCAGCGTCATTGCTCTTTGGCACGGGTCACCCGCTCGCGCGCAGCGGGATCAGCCGGCAGCTTCGGCCGGGGCCGCCGATATGGAGGAGATCACGGTCACCGCGCGGCGGCGGGAGGAAAGAGTTCAAACCGTCCCGGTCGCGATCACCGCCTTCAGCCAGGCCGATCTCGAGGCTCACCATATCGAGCAGGTCCACGATCTGATTCGTGACGTGCCGTCGATGGCGATGAGCACCGCGCAGTCGGATCAAAATGCGCCATTCTCGACACAGCTGACGCTACGCGGGCTGGAGGGGACGGTCCCTTATTTCGCCGGCGTTCCTGCCGGCCATGCCGATTTCAACTCCAACAACGGCCTGGCGACCGGGCTGTCGCCCGCCAATTTCTTCGACCTCGACCATGTGGAGGTCGACAAAGGACCGCAAGGCACGTTGTTCGGCAAGAACTCGATTGGCGGTCTTCTCGACTTCGAACCCAAGCGGCCGACCAATGATTTCGAGGGTTACGCAAAGGTCACGGTCGGCAACTACAACGACTTTGAATTCGAGGGCGCCCTCAACGTCCCGATCGTCCCCGACAAGCTGCTGGTGCGCATTGCCGGCCAGAATCAGCAGCGCGACGGCTATACGCACGACGTGCTGAACGGCAAGGATTACGACGATCGCAACTATCAGGCTTGGCGCGTCGGCGTCACTTTCCGTCCGACGGACGATTTCGAGAACTATCTTGTCTATGACGGCTACTGGCAGCACACGAACGGCACGTCGACGATCCTGACCGGCATCAACCCGGCATTCCCGTTGATCAGCCGCTTCAATCCGTTTGCCGTGCTGGCGACGCAGCAGGCGCTCGGTCCGCGGCAGGAGCTCGGACGAACGACCCCCGGTATCGGCAAGGATTATTTCTACGACCTGACCGACATCGCGACCTGGGACGTCACCGACACGCTGACGATCAAGAACATCGCCGCGACCCGGATCACCAAGACCCTCGCGACCGAGGATTCCGACGGCACCTTCCTGCCGCTCATCAATGTCGGCGATCCTGTGAATCCGCACGGCTGGCTCGACAATTCGGTCCAATACACCGAGGAGCTGCAGCTTCAAGGCAAGGCGCTGTCGGACAAGCTTAGCTGGGTGGTCGGCGGCTATCTCGAATTCGATCATCCGCTCGGTCGGAATATCTATGAATCCGATACCCTCGGCGGGCTCGCCTATTACCATTTCTGGCAATCCAGCCGCAGCCAGGCGATGTACGCGCACGGCATCTATGATCTATCCGACTGGGTGCCCGGTCTGCGGTTCACTGCCGGCTATCGCTATACCTGGGACTTCGTCTCGAACGTCCAGACGAACACGACCAAAGTCGACATGGTCACGCGCAACGCGGCCGGCCTCCCGACCAATTGCGGGTCACAGTTCGCGAGCATCAATTGCGTCAACGCCGTCAGCGGCAATTTCCAATCGCCAGGCTGGAACGTCAGCCTGGACGATCAGCTGACCGACAACACGCTGGTCTATGTCCGCTCAGGGAACGCCTATCGCCCGGGCGGCTTCAACCTCACGGTGGCGCCCCAATTCCAGAAGTTCCAGCCTGAGCACGTCACGGACGTGGAGATCGGCGTGAAATCCGAATGGGACTTCATGGGAATGCATGCCCGCACCAACGCCGATCTGTTCCACACCGATTACAAGAACGTCCAGATCAAGGTGCCGGTCAGCTATATCGACAATACCGGCGTGCTGCGCGTCGCCCAGGCTTTCGAGAATGGCGGCGGCGGCTATGTCGAGGGCGGCGAGTTCGAGGGCACCTTCATCCCGCTGAAGGGCGTCGAGATTTCGCCGCACCTCTCTTACGTCTATGCCCGCTACGACAAATATCCGAATGCTACGCCGGGCGTGTCGCTGCCGCCCTTCCTCTATTTCCCGAAGACCCAGTACGGGATCACCGGCACCTATCACCTGCCGCTCGATGAATCCTATGGCGACGTGGCGGTACAGTTGAGCTACGCCTTCAACGGCCAGCAATATGACAGCATCCTCACGGCCGAGAAGTACAACATCATCCCCTCCTGGGATCAGCTCGATCTTCGCATCACCTGGACGAATATCATGGGAAGGCCGTTCGACGCGGAGTTCTTCATGACGAACGTCACCGACAACACCTACGTCACGGGTGCCCTTCCGCTTTGGACGCAGTTGGGCTTTGATGCGGTGTCTTACGACGCGCCCAGGATGTTCGGCTTTTCGCTGAAGTATCGCTTCGGTCCGGGGCTCGCTGCATACTAGCGTCCGCGACGGGCTCCTCGCCCGCCGCCGGCGGGGAGGAGTCGTAACGCATGACGGTGGGTGAGACCGGCATCGCCGCAAGCCGGCCATCGGCGCGCGCGGAAGGCTGGCGCGGGCAGCTCGGGCTTGCGGTCATGCTGGGCGGCGTGGCCTTCAACATGCTGCTGCTGTCGGCGATCTCCTCGGTGCTGCCGACGATCGCGCCGCATTTCGGTACCGGCCACGAGGCCGAGTTCATTGCCCAATCCATCATCACCTTCTCGGGCCTGGGCATCATCGCGGGCGGACTGATCGCGCTATGGCTCGGGGGCAAGATCGGCCTGCGCGGTCTGCTGTTGCTTGCGCTCGCGGTTTACGGGATTTCCGGATCGGCGGGCCTTTTCCTCGATAGCGCGGCCGCGCTGCTCACCGTCCGCGTGCTTCAAGGCATGGCGTCGGCTTGGATCGGGGCGGCGACGTTCGCGATGATCGGCAACCGCTTCGAAGGGCCCGCAAGGGCCCGCTTGCTCGGCTATCAGGGTTCCTTTGTTGCCCTTGCAGGGACGGTGACGCTCTCGATCGCGGGCTTTCTGGCGCGCGATGTCAGCTGGCGCGCGCCTTTCGGGCTTTACATGCTGGCCTTCGTCGCACTGGCGATGGGGTTGGTGGCAACCTTCCCGAAGGCGGAGACGGCGACGCCGGGCGTAAAGTCCCGGCCGAGCCGCGCGCTCTTCCGGCTCTGGCGTACCTATCTGATGATCGTGCCGCTTTATGTTGCCGCGTACATGTTCTTCCTGCAATTTCCCTTCGTCCTGAAGGGCGATGGCGTCGCGGATCCGGTCATGCGATCGAACGTGATGATTGCAATCACGGTGATGAACTTCATCGGCGGGCTCTTCTACGGCCGCATCCTTGAACGAATCGGCACCCGCTGGATGTTCGTGCTGATCCTCGGGACGATGGCGGCGAGCCATTTCGTCGTCGGCGCGCTCACCGGCATTCCGGCGGCGGTGGTCGCCTGCGGCCTCGCCGGATTGGGCGGCGGCAGCCTCGTGCCCTACATCACCAACCTGGTTCTCACGCAGGCAGCGCCCGACATGCGGGCGCGCGCGATCGGCTTTCAGTACACCGTCATGTATATCGGTGATTTCATGAATCCCATACTCGTGACGCCGTTGCGGGGCTTCATCGGCAACCATCAAGCTTTCGCCGTCATCGGCGCATTCCTCGCGGCGGCGGCCCTTTTGCAAGTCTTCCTGCGACGGCCGCTCGGCACGGCGCCATGAGCGATCCGCGCGCAGCCGAGATTCTGAGACTGGACGAACAGCGGCGCGCTGCGCTGATCGCCGGCGATTTCGCGACGCTGGACCGGTTGCTCGCCGACGATCTGGTGCATGTGCACGGTACGGGCTTGCCCGACGGCAAGGCGCATTACTTCCGGGATCTGCGCGAAAGCTTCGAGTTCGTTGCGATCACGCGCGGCGAGACGCGCGTACGCCTCCACGGCGAGGCCGCCATCGTCACGGGTCCGATGATTCACAAGGTGCGCCTCAAGGCCGACGGCAAGCTTGTCGAGATGGCAGCTTACGGGACGCAAATCTGGGAGCGGCGGTCGGATGGCTGGAGGCTGGTCTTCTATCAGGCGACGCCGGTAAAGTAGGCGCTTATGAAGGACGGCAACGGCTCCGGCGAGGATCTTCGCAAGAAGGCCGAGAGGCTGCGCGACCTCGCGCTCGAGGAGCTGCGCCGGCGCGGCATGTCCGAGAGCGAGATCAAGGAGATCCGCACCGGTATCAAGGAGCGGCCGACAAAGACATGAGGCACGTTGAATTCTTCTTCGATTGCTCCAGCCCGTGGACCTATCTCGCCTTTCACAACATCCAGCCGATGGCGCGCGAGCTCGGCGCCGAGATCGTCTGGCGGCCGATTCTGGTGGGCGGCGTGTTCAATGCGGTCAATGACCGGGTCTATCGCGACCGTGAGAATCCGCTGCCGATCAAGGCGGCCTATATGGACAAGGATCTCGCCGATTGGGCGCGGCTCGCCGGACTTGCGATCCGATGGCGGCCGACGATCTTCCCGATCAACAGCGTGCGCGCTATGCGCGGCTGTCTCGCCGCCGAGCGCGAAGGCAAGCTGGTCGAGCATGCGCGCCTCGTGTTCGAGGCCTATTGGCGCGATGATCGCGACATTGCACAAGACGCAGTCCTGCGCGAGGTCGCGATCGGCTGCGGGCTCGATCCTGATCGCTATTTCGCCGCGATCGGGAGCGACGAGATCAAATCCACGCTTCGCGCCAATACCGACGAGCTGATCGCCCGCGGCGGCTTCGGCTCGCCCACGATGTTCGTCAATGGGGCGGACATGTATTTCGGCAATGACCGCCTGCCGCTGGTACGCGCGGCGCTGACGCGCGGCCTGAACCACGGTTAAGCGTGCAGGAGCGCCCTTTCGCCGCCCGGCAATGGCTGAACGGCCTGCCAGCGGCCTGAGTCGACATCCGCGATTTGCCGATCGATATCGGCGACGATCTGCCGGGCGAAGGGGCCGAGATGCAGGTAGAGCGCCATGATCATCGTCACATAGGGCAAGGATCTCGGGTTGTGGATGGCGCAGTCGAGCAGCGTCTTCCAAAATTCTTTGCGGACGCCGGGCCCGGAAGCGGGGATCCGCCGGATGAGCCGCGCGAAGCTGCGCAGCTCTCCCGGCGCGAGGCGATGGGGCCGGCCGCGCTTGAGCATCCGCCCGAGCCGTCGCACACGACCGAAGAAGGCCGCCGGATCGTAAATCGCCTCCAGGACGGCCTTGTAGTCGCCAAGCACGTCGCGACGCGGCCGGTTCGTTTCGAAATTCAGCCCGGCCGTGCATTGATCGCCCGCATTCACCGGGTTGTCGTCGGGAAAGAGGCGTCCCTCGCCGAGAAGGCGACGGGTGAGCTGCGTATTCGGCAGCGCGTAGAGCAGACCGACCATGCAGACCGGAATCGCCGTATCCTCGATGCACGCGATCATGCTGGCGGCAACGCGGCCTTTCTCGCTGTCGAATCCGACGATGAAGCCGGCATTCACGAAGATGCCGGCGCCATAGATTTTGGCGACGCTCTCCTGCAGGTCGCGCCGCGTATTCTGCTTCTTCTGCATGCTAACGAGCGTATCCGTATCCGGACTCTCGATACCGACGAAAATCGCGAAGAAGTTCGTCTCCTTCATGGCGCGCAGCAGCTCGGCGTCGTCGGCGAGATTGATCGATGCCTCCGTCGAGAATTCGAACGGAAAACGCTTCTCGTTCATCCAGCGCTTCAGATCGGGTAGAAACCTCTTGAGCGCTTTCTTGTTGCCGATCAGATTGTCGTCGACGAAATCGACATGACCGCGATAGCCGAGCGCGAACAGCGCGTCGAGCTCGGCCAGAACCTGCTTGTTGGTCTTGGTTCTCGGCACCCTGCCATACAGCTCGATGATGTCGCAAAACTCGCAATTGAATGGACATCCGCGCGAGAACTGGACGCCGACATGCAGGTAGTGGTCGAGTTTCAAGAGATCGAAGCGCGGGGTCGGGCTCGTGGTGATGTCGGTTTGCCCCATCTGCGCTTTGAAGACGCCTTCGGTGTCCCCGTTGCGCCAGGCGGCGATGAAATCGACCATCACCTCCTCGGCTTCCCCGAGCACCTGAAAATTCGCGGCGCTGTAGAATGACGGGGTCGACGTGACGTCGGGGCCGCCGACCACCACCGGCTTGCTGCCGGCACGGCACATCTCGATGATCCGCAGCGTATCGTTCCGTTGCGGAAGCATCCCGCCGGTCATCACCAGGTCCGCCCAAGCGAAGTCGTCGTCGGTCAGCGTTTCGGTGTTCCGATTGACTAGCCGAACATCCCACTCTTTCGGAAGCAAGGCGGCGACGGTAATCAATCCCAGCGGCGCTGCCGGGTAGCGGGCGCCGGTCAATTCGCAGGCGGCGCCGTAATTCCAGAATGAGCTGGCATTGAAGCGGGGGAAGATCATCAGGACGTTGCAGCTGCCGGTCATCTCGTGAAGACCTTTCGTTTCAACAGCTGATCACGGTCGAGCTAGGCGACTCCGCCCCGCTGCACTGGCTTGCCAGGCAGCTCCCTTTTGCCAGCGTCGAATTATGAGGGTACGGACATCACTCCGAATCCGCTTATGCCATACGCGACGATGGGCAACCAGCAATATCTCTATCACGCGGTGGACGCCCCGACCGCGCTGACCTAGAACGGCCCTTCCTGATCGGATGAGGGCGCCTTGTGGCTTGAGCTGTTCCGGCGGGGGCTGGCGCCGGTCACGCTCACCGCTTGCCTGGGTGAGGGCGTCTCCGCCCTCAATACCTTCCTGGTCTCGACCGCGATGCCGCTGGCGGTGCGCGACCTCGGCGGCATACGCTATCTCGCCTGGACGACGACGGTCTTTCTCGTCGCCGCGATGGTGGCCGGGGCGGCGACCGGTTTCCTCAAAGGACAGATGGGCGCGCGCAGACTTCTGCTGGGCGCTTCGCTGCTGTTCTTCATCGGCACGCTGGTCGCCGGCGCCGCGCCCTCCATGCTCGCGATTCTAGCGGGACGGGCTCTGCAGGGCGCGGGCGAGGGAGTCATCGCGGCGGCTTGCTACACCCTGGTCATCGAATTGTTGCCGCAGGCGCTGGTGCCGAAATCCTTCGGCGTGATGGCGGTCGTGTGGGCGATTGCCGCCTTCGGCGGCCCGCTGCTGGGCGGCATCATGACCGAGCTGTTCTCCTGGCGCGCCGCGTTCCTCGTGAACGTGCCGATCATTCTCGCCTTCACGGCGCTGGTGATGCGGGCCGTGCCGCGTGGGGGAGCCAGACAGCCGAGCGCCAGCCTGCCTTTCGCGCGCCTGCTGGGCATCGCGGGCGGCATCATGCTGATTGCGATCGCCGCCGTCTCTGAAGGGCGCCTTGCGGCGGCGGCGCTGATCGTGCTCGGTCTCGCGATATTGGTGGCGGTGACGCTCGCCGATCGTCGCGCGGCGGTGCGCCTTTTTCCCGGCGACGCATTCTCGCTGAAGACGACCGTGGGCGCCGGGCTTTGGGTCGTGCTGTTGATGCCGCTCGCCCAATCCAGCACATCCGTCTATCTGCCGATCTCGATACAGAGCCTCTGGGGCTACAGCCCGACGGAGGCCGGCGCATTGATCGCGATGATGGCGGTGTCCTGGAGCGGCACGGCGATGCTGGTCGCGCTGCCGCGCGATTCGCGCTTCGCGGTGCCGCTCATCCGGATCGGCGCTGTACTGCTGGTATTGGGCATGATCGGCGTCGCCATTGCCGTGCCCGGACGGCTGCCGGTGCTGCTCGCGATTTGCCAGGTGCTGAACGGCGCCGGGTTCGGTGTCGGCTGGGGCTACCTCAACCAGGCCGTCGCGATGGGCGCATCGCCGGCGGAACGCGATCTCGCCTCGGCGCTGGTGCCGACGACTCAATCGGCCGGCTATGCGATCGGGGCGGCGGTTGCCGGACTGGTGGCGAATGCGAGCGGCTATTCGGGCGCCCTCGCCACCCATGGCAGCGCCGCGATGGCTGCCTGGATTTTCGGCGTCGGCGCGGCGATCGCCACGATCGCGGTGTTGGCGAGCTTCCGCGTGCGGCCAGTCGCCTAGTCGCCGAAAATCTTCCCCGGATTCATGATGCCGTTCGGATCGATCGCGGCTTTGAGCGCGCGCATCACACCGACCGCGGCGCCGTGCTCGCGGTTCATGAATTTGAGCTTGCCCAAGCCGATGCCATGCTCGCCGGTGCAGGTGCCGCCCATCGCGATGGCGCGCTCGACCAGACGGTCGTTGACGCGCTCGGCTTCGGCGATCTCTTCCGGATTGTTGCGGTCGATCAGCAGCACGAGGTGGAAATTGCCATCGCCGACATGGCCGACCAACGGCGCCTTCAGATAGGTGGTGGCGAGATCCTTCTTGGTCTCGCGGATGGCTTCGGCGAGGCGGGAGATCGGCACGCAGACATCGGTCGGGAAGGCTTGCGCGCCGGGGCGAAGCGCGAGGATCGCCCAGAGCGCGTCATGGCGCGCTTGCCAGAGGCGCGTACGCTCCTCGGCCAAGGTCGCCCAGCGAAAATCGCCGCCGCCATTTTCGGCCGCGATCGCGCCCATCATCTCGGCCTGCTCTTTGACTCCGGCCTCGGTGCCGTGGAATTCGAGCATCAGCGTCGGCTGCAGCGGATAATCGAGCTTCGAATACTTGTTGATAGCCTCCATCTGGAGCTCGTCGAGAAGCTCGATGCGCGCGACGGGAATGCCGGCCTGGATGGTCTGGATCACCGTGTCGACCGCGCCTTCGATCGTCGCGAAGGAGCACACGCCCGACGAGATCGCCTCGGGGATGCCGTAGAGGCGTACCGTGATTTCGGTGAGAATGCCGAGCGTGCCTTCGGAGCCCACGAAGAGGCGCGTCAAATCATAGCCGGCGGAGGATTTGCGCGCCCGCCCGCCGGTGTGGATCACCTCGCCCGAGGGCAGCACCACTTCCAGCGCCAGCACATTCTCTCGCATCGTTCCGTAACGCACGGCGTTGGTGCCGGATGCGCGCGTCGAGCTCATGCCGCCGATCGAGGCGTCGGCGCCGGGATCGATGGGGAACATGAGGCCCGTATCGCGCAGATGCGTGTTGAGCTGCTTGCGCGTCACGCCGGGCTGCACGGTTGCGTCGAGATCCTCGGCATGGACCGCGAGAATCTTGTTCATCTCGCTGACATCGATGCAGACGCCGCCATGCGGCGCTGTGATGTGGCCCTCCATCGACGTGCCGGCGCCGAAGGGGATGACCGGAGTCCGCGTCTCATTGCAGATCCGCATGATGCGCGAAATCTCATCGGTCGAACGGGCAAAGACCACCGCCTCGGGCGGATGCGGCTCGTGCCAGCTGGAATCGGTGCCGTGATGCTCGCGTACAGCCATTGCTGTCGTGAGCCGGTCTCCGACGACTTCGCGGATCCGGGCGAGCGTACCGTCGATATCTTTGAGGCGCGTGTCCATGTTACGGCACCATGATGACCCGGCCGAACGGATGGCCGGTCTCGATATGCCGATGCGCTGCGGCGGCCTCGGACAACGGGAAAATCTTGTCGATCGGCATCTTCTCGGTTCCGGCGGCGCAGGCGCGCATATGCTTGTCGATCATCGCGCGCACGCGCTCGCTGGCCATTTCCGGGCCGAGATAGACGCCGAGCAGGATGAGCCCGTTGATGATCAGGGCGGATTGGTCGATGGTCGCCGGCGCGCCGTTGGCGAAGCCGACGATCGCGATGCGACCGCGGAAAGCCGTCGCCTTCATCACCTTCTGAAAATCGGGGCCGCCGACCATGTCGACGGCGAGATCGACACCCTTGCCGCCGGTGAGCCGCCGCGCCTCCTCGGCGAAATCGACTTTGCGATGATTGATGCCGTGATCCATGCCGAAAGCCGTCAGCCTTTCCAACCGCTCGTCGCTCGAGGAGGTGCAGATCACCTTTGCGCCCGCAGCGTGCGCGAGTTGGATCGTCGCCAGGCCCACGCCGCCCGCGCTGCCATGAACGAGCACCGTCTCCCCGGATTTCAAGCCGCCCCAAGAGAAGAGAGCATCGTCGGCGGTGCCGAACGTCGCCGGGACGGCCGCGGCGATCTTGATGTCCAGTCCATCCGGCACCGGCCAGGCCATATCCTCCGGCACGGCGCGGAGCTCGGCGTAAGCGCCGGCCCAATAGAGAGACGCGACGCGTTGGCCGGCCTTGAAACGCTTTGCGCCGGGGCCGGTCGCGAGCACCGTGCCGGCCGCCTGGTAGCCGATAACATGCGGTCTTTTCGGCGGCGCGAACATCCGGCGATTCAGGAGATCTCCGCCCTCGATCGAAATCGCCTCGACTTTGAACAGGATCTCGCCGTCGCCCGGTCTCGGGTCAGGCACCTCCTCACAACGCAGCACCGAGGGCGGGCCATTCTCGTAATTGACCGCGGCTTTCATGCGATTCCTCCCGATGCTTCTGAACGTGCCTTGGCATCGTTCTAGCACGGAAGGCGCCGGAATCGATTCTCTTGACCCGGATCGGACGATCGGCCGGGATGCAGCCATGAGCGATGCCGATGCGATCATCCGCGCCCTCGGGCTGAAGCCCCACCCGGAAGGCGGACATTTCATAGAGACCTGGCGGGCCACAGCGACGGGTGGCGACCGCGGCACGGGGACCGCGATCTATTATCTGCTGCGCGAAGGCGAGGTCTCGGCCTGGCACCGCGTGGACGCCGCGGAGATCTGGCATTTCTACGCCGGGGCGCCGCTCGAACTCGGCATCTCCCGCGATGGTCTGGAGCGGACGGCAATGATTCTGGGTGCCGACATCCAAGCCGGACAGCGGCCGCAGCTCGTCGTGCCGCAGCACGCGTGGCAGAGGGCCAGAAGCCTCGGCGCCTGGACGCTGGTCGGCTGTACCGTCTCGCCCGCTTTCGAATTCTCCGGCTTCGAAATGGCTCCTGCCGGATGGGAGCCTGGCCGCTAGGCGGCCGCCAGCTCCCGCATCTTCTCGACCGCCTTGCTCATCTGCGCGCTGAGCGGCGCCATGGCCTCGTTCGTCACCTTCAGGCCGAGCTCGGAAAGCGCCGAAGATTCGGCAACCAGCTTGTCCAGGCTGTTCTTGGTGAGCACGGTGTGCATCTCCACGACCTCGTGGAGCGTCTTGGCTTGCAGCATCGCCGTGGCGAGCTTCGCGGCCTCCTCCATATGGGTGCGCGCGATATCGAGCATTTCCTTTCCGAAATCCTCCAGCCCCTTGGTGAATAGCGCGTTCGCCTTGACGAGCGCGTCGAAGCTGTCCTTGCCGAAAGCGGTGAAATCCTCGTAGCCCTTCAGCATGGCGGCCGAACCCGGTTTCTTCGCGGGGACGGGCAGGGATGCGGGTGGGACCACGCTCAGCTTGGTCGGAACGGTGGGCGGAACCGGCTCTGCGATGATGACCGGAACCGACCTCGGCGCATCGGCGACAGCCGGCTGGGGGACTGGCTTTGAAGCTTCAACGACAATCGGTTGGGCGACGGCGGGCTTTGGAGCCGCGGCGGCGACGGGTTGCGGCAAGGGGAGCTTAGGAGCTTCGGGCGGAACCGACTTCGGCGCTGCCTTCACGGTCGCCGCCTCCTTCTTGACGGCGACGGGCGGCTTCGTGGCCGGCTTCGGCGCGGACACCTTGGCCTTGGGCGTGGTCGGCTTCTTCGGTGTGGTTGCCATCTGGGAAACCTCCTTCAGCAATGGTGGCGCAGAGGCGCAACGCGGCTATGCTGCACTGCAGCACATGGCTGCACTATGAGCCCCGGAGCACGTCTCGTCAAGAAATCTTGTGCGCCGCAACATCGCGGCGCATCGTCAGGTCTTGCGCGGCGTATAGCCGTCGCATTCGATGACTGGGATGTGGGTCCAGCCACCGTCGGGCAGCTGCAGCCACGCGCCCGCCGCGAGCGCCCCGCCGTCGACATGGATTGTCGTGCCGGTGACCCAGCCCGACAGGCGATTGGACGCCAGATAGATCGCGGCTCCAGCAGAATCCTCGGGCTCGCCGAAACGGCCGATGGGAAACCAGCGGGCGAGATAATCCTTGTTCTCCGGCGGCACGCCCTTCGTGCCGCGGACCTGGTTGCTGTTGGTGGTCTCGGGCGCAATCGCGTTGACGCGGATGTTCTCGGGGCCGAGTTCGACCGCGAGCGACTGCGTGAAGCCGGTGACCGCGCCCTTGAAGGCGCCATAGGCCACGAGGTTTGGGATGCCGCGGAAGGCTTCTATGGTCGAGACATTGATGATGCTTCGCCCGCCCTCCGCCTTTCGCAGAAGCGGCAGCGCCGCGCGCGTGACGAGGAACATGTGGCGCAGATTGACGGCGTAGAGCGCGTCCCACTGCGCTTCGGTGCTCTCGCCGAACGGGCTGTTGCTCTTGAGGAAGTCACCGACATTGTTGACCAGAACGTCGAGCTTGCCGAACCGTTCGGCGATGCGTCCGATCACGCGTTCGACATCGTCACGTTTCGTCGCGTCGGCGATTTCGACCAGCGCGTCGACGCCCGCTTTGTCGAACGATGCGCGGACGGCTTCCACCCTGTCGGGCGCGATCTCCAGAACCGCGACCTTCATTCCGAGCGCGCCGAAATTCTCGGCGATCGAGCGGCCGATTCCGCCACCGCCGCCGGTGACGAGCGCGATTTTATCCTTGAGCCCGATGAAATCGATCTGATCGACGCCGCTCATCCGTTTCCCCTATCCCCGCCCGATAAAGGGCATCTTGGTGGCCATGATAGTCATGAACTGGACGTTTGCGTCCAAAGGCAATGCCGCCATCTGGACGATCGCGCGCGCTACATGCGCGACATCCATTACGGGCTCCTGCATGATCGTACCGTTGGCCTGCGGCACGCCCTGCCTCATGCGCTCGGTGAGTTCGCTCGCCGTGTTGCCGATGTCGATCTGCCCGACGGCGATGTCGTATTTTCGCCCATCGAGCGACGCCGCGCGCGTAAGTCCGGTCATCGCGTGTTTGGTCGCCGTGTAGGGCGCCGAGTTCGGTCGCGGCACATGCGCCGAGATCGAGCCGTTGTTGACGATGCGCCCACCCACGGGCTTCTGCGCCTTCATGATGCGGAATGCCGCCTGCAGGCAGAAGAAGGCGCCGTTCAGATTGGTGTCGACCACCGACCTCCACTGCTCGACGGTCAGATCCTCGAGCAGAATTGGCGGCGCGCCGATGCCGGCATTGTTGAATAGAAAATCCAATCGGCCGAATCGCTCCCTTGTCCGAGCAAAGAGCGCTTCGACGGAGTCCGAATCCGCGACATCGGCCTGCACCGCGATCGCACGCGCGCCATCCGCGCCGGCTTGCGCAACGGCGGCTTCGAGCTTCTCCACGCGCCGCCCCGCGAGTACGACCGACCAGCCTTCGGCCAGAAGCGCCAGCGCCGCCGCCTTGCCGATTCCGCTGCCCGCGCCGGTGACGAGCGCGATCTTGACTTGCTCGGTCATTGGCGCCTCAGAATTTGCGCTTCAGCCAGTCGATCATGATGCGGTTGGTCTCCGCCGGCTGCTCCTGCTGGGTCCAGTGGCCGCAATCTTCGATGATATAACGTTCCACGTCGTCGCAGATCTGCGGCAGGCTGTCGGTCATCGACGGATCGCAGATATAGTCGTTGCGCGCGCAGATCATCAGCGCCGGCACCTTGACCCTCGGCGGCACGCCCGGCGGGAAGGCCTGCTCCTGCACCTTCCAGTTCTTGACGATGCTGCGATACCAGTTGAGCCCGCCGCCGAAGCCTTTCTTGGCATAGGCGTTGGCGAAATAGTCAAGTTCGTCTTGCGTCAGGAAGACCTTGCCCGGCCAGCTCTTCTCGTCATCCTTGAACCAGTGGATGAAGGACATGCTTTCCGGGTCGTGCTTCTTGGAGCGCGATAGGTTCGTCCCGTTGCCGGTGTCGCGCCGCATGAAGAAGCGGAAGGAGCGACGCGTGTCCTGGTTCAGCTCCTCCTCGCACTGCTTCGTCTTGAAATAAGCGACGTAGTTCCGCGGCCCGTAGAGATCGAGATACATCTTCTCGGGATCTCCGGGGATGTAGGCGAAGGGCGTATTGAGCGTGATGACGCCGGCGATCGATTTCGGCTGATAGAAGGGGATCGTCCACGAAACGAAGCCGCCGAAATCATGGCCGGCGACGACGCCTTTCTCATAGCCCGCATCCGCGATCAGGCCGGCGACGTCCTTCGTGATCTCCGCCATGTTGTAGGCTTCCGGATCCGCCGGGCCGCCGGATTGGCCGTAACCGCGGAGATCGGGAGCCATGACGTGATAGCCGGCCTCGGCCAGCGGCTGCAGCTGATGCCGCCACGAGAAGCCGAGCTCCGGGAAGCCGTGACAGAGTACGACGCAGACATCCTTGGTCCGCTCGACGGGCTTCGCCTCGAACACCGCGAGGCGGACGCCGTTGGTCTCGACGAAGCGCGGCTCGGGAAACATGATCACCTCATTCGCCGGAGGGCATCGCCACGAAAAATACGGTGAAGCCGGTGCCGCCTTCGTCATGAGTCGTATGACCCTTGCCGACCGGATCCTCGACCATGGCGAGATCGCCGGCTCGGAGCTCATAGGCGGAGCCGTCCATGCAGCCGCCGGCCGAGTACCCGTCCATGGTGAAGGTCAGCTGATGCTGATGCGCCGGGTCGTTGTGATAGCCGGTCGTGAAATGCGGCGGGAATCCGCGAATCAGAACTTCAGCAGCCGCGTTTTCAAAATAGACTGTCGCGCCCTTTGGGACGATCGAATCCGGCGCCTCGGCGACAGGAGCGCCGGGATAGACGAACCGGCCGGCATGCGTGTTGCCGTTGCCATCGGTGTAGATGCGCACGCCATGGATCGACTTCTTGTCCTTCGACATGAAACCGCCCGTCGGTTCGGCTGCCGCCGGGGCATCGTTCGCCGCGGCCAGCGCCAACCCGAGGCCGGCGAAGGTGCGGCCGATGTTTTTCAGGCCTTCTCTGTCCATCGTCCGCTCCTATTCCGTGAGACGCACTTTGATCGCCGTGAAGCCCTGCGGCCCGGCGATCTGGGAATGCGTGCCGCCCTCCTCGAAGATGATGATCGTGCCGCGCCCGCAATCGCGCTTGCCGGTGCCGGCGCGCACGGTCGTCGAACCGAGTACGACATAGAGCAGCTCGCCGCCCTTGCCGGGTGCGCGCTCCGCAATCTTGAGCCCGGGCGGGCAGGAGAAGATCGCGACCTTGTCCGCCTTGTGCGTCAGGAATTGCATGAGCGGCGTGTTTGCCAGCTTCTGGCCCGGCTCGTCCCTCTCCTCGATCGCCGAAGGCTTGCCCACGGGCGCGGTCACATGCACGACCTTGATCGATGTGCGGTCGGGGGAAAGGATCGCAGCCAGCGGGTTGCTCGCCGCCGCGGCGTCGGCCCTTACCGCCGCCATTGCTGCCAATGGGGCCGCCGCCCCTCCCGCCAGCACCGTCCGCCTGCCGATTCGCATAATGATCCCCCGTTGTTTGGCCGCAGCATGGTAGAGGTAGCAACGATCCGATCGGGGAGGAAGCATCATGCCCGCATCGCTGTTCGCGGATACGGCCGACAAGGTGGCGCTGATCACCGGCGCCGGCTCGGGCATCGGGCGCGCGGTGACCCGGCGGCTCAAGGAGGAGGGGATCGGCCGGTTCGCGATCACGGATCGCAACGAGGCCGGCCTCGCCGAAACCGCGGAGATGCTGGGGCTCGGCCGGGATCGCGTGCTCTCCATTGTCGCCGACGTGACGGACGCCGACGGCTGGCGCGAGGCCGAGGCGCGGATCCGCGACCGCTTCGGGCGGCTCGATCTGGCGCTCGCCAATGCCGGCGTCACCACCTCCGGCACGATCGTCGACTATCCGATCGACGATTTCCGGCGGGTGATGGCGATCAATGTCGACGGGGTGTTCCTGACGCTGAAGAGCGCGCTCCGGCTGATCCGGGACGGCGGGCGCGGCGGCTCGGTGGTCGTCGTGTCGTCCGTCACCGGCATCAAGGCGCAGCCCGCGACGGCGGCGTACGGCGCGTCGAAGGCCGCGGTGCTCCAGCTCGCCAAGGTCGCGGCCAAGGAACATGCCGCCGACAAGATCCGGGTCAACGCCATCCTCCCCGGCGGGGTCGAGACCCCGATCTGGTGGGACCAGCCCTCGTTTCGCGACCTCGTCGCCAAGACCGGCAGCGAGAAAGGCGCATTCGACACGCTGGCGGGATGGACCACGCCGCTCGGCCGCTATTTCACACCCGACGAGATGGCCGGTCAGATCCTCTACCTGCTGTCCGATCTATCCGTGAACGTCACCGGCATCGGGCTGATCGCGGACGGCGGCTACACGATCTGACGGGCGCTATTTCCGGCATACGTAAGTGAAGGCGGGCGGCACGTTCCGCCAGACGACCGGCGTCATCGCCACATCGGCGAACTCGGCCTTCAGCCGGTTGCGGAAGGTCCAGGCGGAGGGCAGCAGGAATCCCTGAAGATAGGCGAAGCTGATGAAGACTCCGCCCGGCCGAAGCGTGCGGTGGATCGCGTGCAGGATCGCGTCGCGGTGCTTCTGGCGCAGCGTCGCCCAGGGCAGGCCCGAGACGATCGCGTCGGCGGCGTCGATGCCCTGTTCGGCCAGGATGTCCTCGGCATGCTCGGCGCTCTCGTGGAAGAAGGCGAGATGCGGGAAGCGCGCCGTCAGCGTCTTGTGAAAGGCGTCGTTGATCTCGATGCCGACATAGCGCGAATGGTGCTGGAGGTTGCGGGCGATCGCGGCGGTGACCACGCCGGCGCCGGGCCCGAACTCGACAATGGTATGGGCGCGATCGAAATCGATCGGCGCGATCATGCTCTCCGCCAGCTCGCGGCTGCTCGGCAGGATGGCGCCGACCGTGCGCGGATGCCGCCGGAACTGTATCAGGAATTGAATTGCGTCGTCGTTTGCCATGGGCTCCCGAGCCTTCGAGTCGAAGCTTTCTAACTGTGCAGGGCGGCGAAGACAATCAAGCTGTTATCCAAAGCGCAACAAAATGGTTGCGCGATGCTCCCGTCTCGGCCATGCTCACCCGCAACCAGGAGGTTGCGTATGAACGACAGGATCGAAAAGAAAATCGCGCTCGCCGCCCCGGTCTCGCGGGTGTGGCGGGCGCTGACCGATCATCGCCAGTTCGGCGAATGGTTCCGCGTGAAGCTCGATGCGCCGTTCCGGCCGGGCGAGGTCGCGCGCGGCGCGATCACCCATCCCGGATATGAGCATGTGAAATGGGAAATGCGAGTCGAGACGATGGAGCCCGAGCGGCTCTTCGCCTTCACCTGTCATCCCTACGCGATCGATCCCAATGTCGACTACTCCCATGAGCCCTCCACGCTCATCGAATTCCGCCTGGAGTCCAAGGACGGCGGCACGCTGCTCACGCTCACCGAATCCGGTTTCGACAAGATCCCGCCGGAGCGCCGCGCGGAGGCCTTCCGCATGAACGACCAGGGCTGGGCCCAGCAGATGACGAACATCCAGAGCCATGTCGACGGCCCGCGCTAGGCTGCGCGATCCGCTGGAAGCCCGGGCCGCGATCTTCGCGGCGCTGGGCGACCCGACGCGGCTGTCGCTGCTGACCCATCTGTCGCGCGGCGAGCCGCGCTCGATCACGCGCCTCGCCGAGCGCACGACGCTGACCCGCCAGGCCGTCACCAAGCATTTGCGCGTGCTGGAGGGCGCCGGCGTGGTGAAGAGCGTGCGCGCCGGCCGCGAAAGCCTCTTCGCCTTCAGGCCCGAGCCGCTCGAGGATCTGCGCGCCTTCCTGGAGCGCATCTCCGGCGAGTGGGACGTCGCGCTGACGCGGCTGAAGTCCTTCGTCGAGGAGTAGGCGGCCCTTACCCCTCCCACGCCGCGGTGGTCCACTCCCAGTGGCCGGGAGGCGGGGCGCCGACGATGTTCAGCTCCTCGCGGATCTGCTCGATCTTCATCGGCAGATATTTGTGCCAGTCGGTCATGAAGAGCGGCTGGCGGAGTTGGTCGCCCATATCCATGCCCATGCGCATCCCGTTCATCATCTCGGTCATCAGAGCGGGATAATGCAGATGGGTCTTCATGATCACGGTCGACATCAGGAAGCCCGACATCAGGATCATGCCGCTCACCAGCTCGGGCGAGAAATAGCGGTAATAGGATTTGATGTTGCAGGCGATGAGCGCCTGCTCGCCGACTGCGTTGGGGCCGAAGCCGGTCAGCATGTGCTCCAGATCATGCGCCAGCAGCCGCTGCTTCTTCAGGTATTTGAAATCGGAGTCCGGCACCAGCGCGCGGTTGATGAAATTGAGCTCGAAGCCCGGCTGGGCCGAGAAATAGGCATAGGCCTTGCCGCCGAAGCTGTCGGGCTCATAGGCGGCCAGGTCCGACACCTTGAAATCGGTGAGCGCGCGGGTGTCGAGCCACTTCGCGAAGTCGGGCAGCCGCGCCTTATCCTTGGCGACCAGCCGGTCCATCTCGTCCTCGTCGGTGACCTCCAGCAGCGCCTGGGTGGTCTGATGGATGAAGTAGGTCATCGGAACGTCCTTGCCGTTCCGCCTCAGCCCCTCCTGGGCATAGAGGTCGCGTAGCCGCGCATTGTTCAGGAATTTCGAGTTGGTCAGGATGACGCTGCCGAATTCCTCCAAGGGCTTGCGCTTGCCCTCCATATATTCGGCGTCGAGCTTGTCCAAATCGACTTTCGCCATATCCCCGGCCATCGCGCACCTCCCCAGGAGCCATCCTTACAAGGATTATCGGCCCGCCCGCGCCGATTGCAAGGGGATCGGCCCTCGAACCGCCGAGACGCCAAGAACGCCGAGGGGTTGATCCGGTATGCGAACGTCGATCACAGGCTCCAAGTAATCCGATCTTGGCGACATCCGATCTTGACGTCCTTGGCGTCTTGGCGGTTCAAGCTCTACACTCCCCCCATGCCGCAATGCCCGGTCCATAAGCCGCTGCTCGATTTCGAGACCTTCGCCCAGGGCACGCCGCGCGATTACATCGAGGCGCTGCGGGCGGGGCATCGCATCCTGTGGGAGCCCGATAACTACGCGACCGGCGGGCATTGGCTGCTGTTCCGGCAGGCCGACATCGATTACGTGCTGCGCACGACCGAGCTCTTCACCAGCACGCAAGGACCGATCCTGGAGGACATTCCGCCGGAGCTTCTGGCCTCCACGCAGATCACCTTCCTCGACCCGCCGGCGCATCGCCAATACCGCTCGCTCGTCGAGTATGCCTTCCGCCCCGGCCTCTTGAAGGAGCGCGAGCCCGTCATGCGGCAGATGGCGCGCGAGATCATCGATCAGGTCATCGGCAAGGGCGAATGCGAGTTCATCTCCGAGGTCGCGATCCGCCTGCCGATGCGGGTCATGTATTATCTGCTGGGCGTGAAGCCCGAGGATGAGAGCACGGTGGTCGGCCTCACCAACACCATGCTGCTCGCCGACGATCCCGATTTCGCCGAAAACAGGGCCGCGGGCTTCCAGGCCTCGATGAAGCTGATCGAGTTCGGCGCCGCGCTCGCCGCCGACCACCGCGCCGATCCGCGCGACGACATCACGATGGAGGTGCTGAGCTCCGAGCTCGACGGCGAGCGGCTCGGCGATGTCGAGTTCGGACGCTTCTTCCTGTCGCTGATCGCCGGCGGGCTCGAGACCACGCGCAACACGCTCGGCTGGGCGATGGTGGAGTTCGTGCGCAACCCCGACCAGTACGCGAAGCTCCAGGGCGACCCGGCGCTGGTGCCGGGCGCGGTCGAGGAGATCCTGCGCTATCGCGGCCCCGTCGTTTATCTGCGCCGCACCGCGACCAGGGACACCGAGCTCGCGGGCGAGCCGATCAAAAAGGGCGACAAGGTGATCTGCATGATCTCCGCCTGCAACCGCGACCCGGCGCTGTTCGACCGGCCGCATGAGTTCGACATCACGCGCAGCGTCGCCGACACGCGCCGCAACTACCGCACCTTCGGCGGCGGCCCGCATTACTGCCTCGGCATCCACCAGGCGCGCATGAACCTGACCGTGATGCTGGACGAGATCGCCCGCCGCATGACCAACCTCCGCCTGCTCGCAGAGCCCAAGCCCGCGCGCTCGCTGTTCATGGACGGCTTCAAGGAGCTGCGCCTGGGGTTCGAGGCGCGCTGACTCATGTCACGGCGGATCGTGCCCGCCCGATCCCGGATCGTCCATGAAATCGGCATCGGCCTCGGTCGGCATGCGGCCATGCTCTTGCTGGAACTTGGCGAGCCGGTCCAGCTCCTCCTGGAGCAGGCGGTCGAGCTCCCCCTGATCGAGCAGCATCTCGTCCGTCATCCCGCCTCGCTGGCGCGACAGGCGCTCCGTCACACGCTCGACCAAGGGCGCGATCCGGCCGTCGGAATAGTCGTCGTAATCGTCGTAATCGCGAAAGAGATCGCAGAGCAGGCTCTTCAGGCTCTCCCGGTCGGTGCCGGGCAGCCGCCGCTTCACCTCGCGCCCGACCGCGGCGCGCAGAGTCCGGGCGGTCTCGCGGTTCCGGCTTCTCCAAGCCGCCATGGATTTGGGATCGCGCAAGCCCGCCGCCTCCTGCTCCAAGGCCACCAGCTGGCGGACCGAGCGCGTGATGCGGGTCATCGAGAGCGTGAGCGTGGCGCAGAGCTCGACCGCCTCGGGCGAAGGCTTGGCGCAGAGCTCGGCCTGCATCGTCGCGACCCGCTCGGCCATCTCCATCGAGAGCGCCCTGAGCCTTGCCAGATCGCCGAGCTGCGCGGCGACCCACTCCGCGCGCAGCGCGTGGTCCTGGTCTTCGGCCTCGTCGGCGATCGTCTCGGCTCCGTTCATGGAACATAACATGAACATGGGCAGAGCGGGTTTCAAGGGGAGGACGATGCCCAGTCCGAGAAAAAGTTTCGCTGTTGCAGAGTTTGTCTAATATGCCGACTCGAACAAAGATGAAACAGGCGAGTCGCGTTGGACAGCATTCATATCCCCGACCCTTCTTCAGATCTTCTTGGCTTTGCCGCCGGGAAGCGGTTCAGAACCATCATGGCGGACCCGCCGTGGCGGTTTCAGAATTCGACGGGGAAAGTCGCGCCGGAACATAAGAGGCTCAGCCGGTATGGTACGCTGACTCTCGAGGACATTAAGGCCCTGCCGGTCGCTAGCATCGCCCAGGATCCGGCGCATCTGTATCTCTGGGTCCCCAATGCTCTGTTGCCCGATGGACTCGCGGTCATGGAGGCTTGGGGCTTCACTTATAAATCCAATGTCGTCTGGCATAAGGTCAGAAAGGATGGCGGCTCCGACGGTCGCGGAGTCGGGTTCTATTTCCGCAACGTCACCGAACTCATTTTATTTGGTGTCCGCGGTAAGAATGCCCGCACGCTTGCTCCTGGCCGCCGCCAAGTGAACATGATCCAGACTCGAAAGCGCGAACACTCGCGTAAGCCCGATGAGCAGTACGACATCATCGAGGCTTGTTCCCCAGGCCCCTTCATCGAGTTGTTCGGCCGCGGAATTCGAAAAGGCTGGGCGACCTGGGGAAACCAGGCTGACGATAACTACGAACCTACCTGGAAGACCTACGCGCATCACTCCCGCGCAGACCGCACCGAGCAGTTCCTAGTCGACTGAAGGGGTGCCCTCTTGAATGAGGGCATCGATCACTTGCGCGGGCTCGCCGAAGGTGACGAGGCTTGCGGGCAGCCCGATCAGCAACAAAGAGCAAGGGTTGCCGACGCCTCGATGAACCCGATCTGCCAGCTTGCGCCGGTGGGTGGTCGCTGCGCCAAACGCCCCGTCGGGGCCGATCTTCATGTCCTGGTCGCGCAGCCCGTCGATCGGCTCGTCGATCGGGCCGTCGCCGCTGCCGGGCAGCGAATTGTAGAGGAAGTAGCTCGCCTGCGCCGGCCGGTGCGCGGCGACGCGGCCCGCGATCTCGTAGCGCGACGCGCCGTCGATCGGCACGATGCGGTAGATGTTGTCGGGATTGTTGAGGCCGTAGGAGGCGAACGGCACGTCGATGTCGTGCCAGCGATGCGGCGCGTCGCCCGACCACATGGCGGCAGGGCGCTCGGCATCGCCGTCGACGATCAGCTGCAGCGCGTTGAACGCGATCGCCGCCGCGTCGGCGCGGATGGTCTTCCCGGCATCCGGATCGGCCGCGAGCGGATCGGCTTTGAAGATGGATTCGATCTCGCCGAGGCGTTTCTGAAACGCCGGATCGTCGAAGATGCGCACGGAGCGGTCGTCGAGCGAAAGCTGATCCTTGGCGCCGAGGCCGTAGCCGTCGCCCGCGGCTTGGGCGGGAAGCGCGACGAGCGCCGCGAGGAGCGCGAGGCTGTGGAGTTTTCCGCTCATGATTCCCTTCCCTTTTTATGGCTACGACGAAGGCCGGGCATGGCGATTCAAATATGCTTCATGCGCTTCGCGCCTTCCGATGAATTCAGAGCGAAAAAAGCCGCCGGCCTTGCGACCGGCGGCTCGAGACGAACGCCGCGTTCCGGAACTCAGCTCGCCAGCGGGTTGGGGCGGAGCTGGAATTTCACCACCTCGCCGTAGCTGCCTTCGCCGGTTTCCTGGTGCCAGAGCGGCGTGGTGCCGTTGTTGGTCCAGATGGCGTGGCCCTTCCAGCCGGGCTTGGATTCGTCGATCCGCACATCCATGCCGCGCGGGTAGTAGCCCATCGGATACGGCACGCGCATCTCGATCCATTTCTTCTGGTCGGGCAGGAAGGCCAGGAGCGAGTCGGTCTCGCTGCCGGGCAGGATCGGAACGTCCTTGCCGAGCCCGAACACATTGTGCAGGTCGACATAGGTCAGATAGTACCAGCCCGACGGCATGTTGGTGCCGGCCACCTTGGGCTCGGGCGCCGGGAATATCTCCCAGCCCTCGGGGCATTGCTGGCCGGTCGCGGTCGGGCCCTTCGTCACCTTGCATTTCGACCGGTCGAAGCGGCCGAGATGACCGGAGCCGAAGGCGACCCAGGCGATGCCCTTGCTGTCGACATCGACGCCGCGCGCGTTGAACGCGGCATAGGTGCCGTCAGGCAGCTTGGGCGGCTCGTAATATTCGGTCTTGCAGGTCTCGGGCGGGTTCGATCCGCGCGTCACCCGCATCACGCCCGAGGGCACCGCCGGCGTGTATTTGGCGACCCAGACCGCATCGTCGGTCGGGCTGACGTTCATGCCGTAGGGGAAGCCCGAGATGCGGGTGTCTTTGTTGGGATCGGCCTGCTTGGCCGGCTCGGCCGCGTCGCCGCCCTGCTTGGCGCCTTCGCCGGCGATGTTGCCGAACGGGTTGCCCGAGGGCTGGTTCCAATTGTTGCGGTTCGGGTCGATCTTGCCGTCGCCCGACGTGTCGAGCACGAACGGGCACCAGCCGGTCGCCTTCTTGGCGTCGTGCGTCTCGTCCCACACCTTGGTGTCGATCCAGCCCAGCGCGTTCACATCGCCCGAGAAGTAGAGCGTGTTGTCCTTGTCGTGGCCGAAATTGATGTGGTGGGTCGAGAAGCAGACCGGAATGATCTCGATCTTCTTCGACTTCGGATCATAGACCGCGAGCTTGCGGCCCGCGCTGGCGTTCATCGGGAAATAGGCCGCGAACTTGTCCTGGCTGCCGTCGGTGCACCAGGATTCCTGCGGGCCCTCGCCGGAGCCCGGCAGCATGGTCATCCACACTCGGCCCTGGCCGTCCAGCATCGGGTTGTGGACCTGATTGTTCATGCTGTGCTTGACCGACGGATCCTGTCCCGGAATGTCGAGCTCGGTCGACTTGCCGGTGTTCGGATCCAGGAGCTCCAGATGATCGTTCAACGTGTCGACGCCATAGATCGGGCCGTCGCTGTTGACCGTCGGGTTGCGCTTGTCGGTGGTGGCTTCGTCATGCACGAAGCGGCCGTCCGCCCAGTCCCAGGCGGTGACGACGACATTGCGCTCCACGCCCTTCGGCCGCGGCGGCACCTGCGGCAGCGCGCCGCCCGCGATGCGGTCGGTCCAGTCGGCATACATCTTCAGGCCGCGCTGGCGCCCGAAGGCCGCCATCATGTTCTGCATCTGGGCGGAGAGCTCCTTGCCGTGATTGCCCAGCGTGACGTCGCCGTCGGCGCGCGCCTTCTGGATGCGCTCGGCCCAGGCCTCGACCGAATTGCCCTGGGTCAGCAGCTCGCGGGTCGATTTGTCGCCCAGCTGATGGCAGAAGAGGCAGTTCTCCTTCATATGGCCGAGCCACTGCTGCTGGCTCTTCATGCCGATGGAGATGCCGTTGCCGTCCTTGCCGGTGCCCGGGAAGTCGGAGGCCGGCGGCGGCTGCAGCAGCGCATACCAATAATTGGCCGGGTAATATTCCGCCGCGGCCTTGGCATCGGGCGCCACGACGGCGGTGAGATCCAGCCGCTTGCCGGGCTCGGTCTCGACCGGCTGGGAATCGGTGAGGCCATAGCCGCGCACCCAGACCTTGTATTTGGCCTTGGGCAGCTCGGGCAGCACATAGCGGCCCTGATCGTCGGTGACGACGATCTTCACGAACCGGTTGGGCAGGTCCTTGGTCTCCGCGACGACCCAGACTCCGGCCTCGGGCCCCTTGCTGGATTTCACCACCCCGCCGATATCGTCGGGCACGATCTTGATGCCGTCATCGGCGGCCGCCGCCTGGCGCACGGACATCCATCCGCTCGCGCCGGCCGCGAGGCACGCGGACGTCAGCAGCCCGACCAAAATTCGCTTTCTCATGAAAATGATCCTCCCCTGGTGCGTTTCGGCACTTTACCGATAATCTTTTAGAGGCTCCACTGCCTTCTTACGCCGTGCTGGGGGCGTTCTTGCGCACATTGGAGGACCGATGAAAACCATACCGGAAAGCCACCGCGACATACTGGACAAGGGGGCGATGGGCTATGTCGCGACCATGCGGCCGGACGGGCGGATGTCGGTCAACCCGGTCTCGGTGCTGTGGGACGGGGCGAAGCTGCAATTCTCGACCATCAAGTCACGCAAGAAGTACCGCAACCTGATGGCCGACGACCGCATCTCGGTCTGCATCCAGGACCCCGCTAACCCGTCGCGCTATATAGAGGTGCGCGGCCGCGCCCGGCTCGAGGACGACGCCGACCGCCGCTTCGTCGACGCGATGGCCAAGAAGTATATGGGCGTCGAGAAGTATCCCTATGACCGCCCCGGCGACGAGCGGGTCATCGTGACGATCGCCGTGGAGCATGTGTCGGCGCCGAAGATCCCGGGGGGATGAAATGAACGGGCTCCCCCTGGAAGGGCCGAGGGGGAATGGATAACCTGCCCTTCGGGACAGCGCGGTGGGGAGGCCGGGTTGGTCGAGTACGACCCTTATTCGCATGAGGCGATGAGCGATCCGGAGCGGCTCTATGAGGGGCTCAGGGCCGAGGGCGGCCCGCACTTCATCGAGGAGCGCCGGTGCTGGGCGCTGGCGCGGTTCGAGGATGTGCAGAAGGCGAGCCTGGCGGAGCGCTGCCTCGACTTCACCCATGGCCAGACGCCGGGGCAGCTGCTGCTGGGCGAGCCGGTGCCGCGCACCTTCATGACGATGAACGGCCACGACCACCGCAAATGGCGAGGGCTGGTGGCAGGCGCCTACTCGGCCGAAGCGGTTCAGGCGGACGCGCAGCACTACCGCAAGCTGATCCGCGACGTGCTGGCGCCGCTGCTGCCGCGGGGGCGCTTCGACACCTATCGCGACTTCGCCAACCGCGTGATGTGCATCAATGCCGGCAACACGCTCGGCCTGCCGCCCGGCGACGCCGAGCGGCTGAGGGCCTTGATCGACGAGATGATGCATCGCGAGCCCGGGCAGGTGGGCGCGGTCTCCGAGCGCAACCGCCGCGCGGCGGGCACGCTGTTCGGCTATCTGATGGAGCATGTCCAGGTGCTGCGCCGCGTGCCGGAGCGCGCCGAAGGGCTGGCGCGCGTGTTCCTCGACGCCGAGATCGACGGCGTAAGCCTCACCGACGAGGACATCGTCTCCTATCTCTTCTCGCTGCTGGTCACCGGTTCCGAGACCACGCCGATGGCGGTGGCGGGCACCTTCTACTATCTCGCCCGTCATCCGGAGCAGAAGCGGGCGGTGCTAGACGATCGCGCGCTGATCGCCCGCGCCTTCGCCGAGACTCTGCGCTTCGATCAGCCGACGAACATGCTGGCGCGTCGCGCGCGGCAGGGGTTCGAGCTGGGCGGCCGGACGATCCGCGAGGGCGACAACATCCTGATGCTCTACGCCGCCGCCAACCGCGACCCGGCGCGCTTCGAGCGGCCGCATGATTACGACATCTTCCGCGAGCCGAGACGCGACCTCTCCTTCGGCGCAGGCCCGCATTACTGCCTGGGCGCGCACCTCGCGCTCATGATCGGGCCGATGATGATCGAGGAAGCGTTGGCCGCGATCGGCGACTATCAGCTGATCGAGGAGGAATGCAGGCGCGGATACGGCGAGTTTTTGAACGGGTTCGTCGAGGTGCCGATACGGTTTGGGACGGTAAGGTAATGTAATGTTGCAACCTCGTCGTTCCTTACGATCGTCATGGCCGGGCTTGACCCGGCCATCCACGTGGCTCCGCATGCGGGATGAAAACGTGGATGCCCGGGTCAAGCCCGGGCATGACGGTTGAGGAGGCGACGTATGGATTCCCGCCTTCGCGGGATGACGAAAAAAGGAAAGAGCAAAATGAAGATTCGGGGTCTCGGCTATATCGGCGTCGGCGCGAACGAGCCGAAGGACTGGCTGGCTTATGCGACGGACATCATCGGCCTGATGCCGGCGCGGGCGGTGGCGGGCGAGGCGTGGGGGACGCCGGCCGAGCCTTGGGCGGGGCCGGCCTCGAAGGGCAGCGGCATCGCGCCGGACGGCTCGGTCTATCTGAAGATGGATGATTGGCAGTGGCGCATCGCGGTCCATCCGGGGCCGGGCGGCTTGCGCTATCTGGGGCTCGAGGTTGCCGGGCCGATCGAGCTCGAGCAGGCGCTGGAGGAGCTCTCCCGCGCCGGGCTGCCGGCCGAAATGGGTCGCGAGGCGCAGGCACGTTCGCGCTCGGTGAGCGGGATCGGATACACACGCGATCCGGCCGGCAATGCGATCGAGCTGTTCCATGGCCCCACCATCGATCGTAAGTTCAAGTCGCCGCAGGGCGCCACGTTCGATACGGGCGATATGGGGCTCGGTCACGCGAACCTGCTGGTCGACGATCTGCGCGCGGCGCAGGAATTCTATACGCGCGTGCTGGGCTTCCGCCTCACCGACTATATCCGCTTCGGCGAGAACATGTCGGCCAATTTCTATCACTGTAATCCGCGCCACCATTCGATCGGGCTGACGCGCGTCGGGCCGATCAACGGGCTGCATCATGTGATGCTGCAGGTGACGCATTCCGACGAGGTCGGGCGCTGTCTCGACCGTGTGACCGCGGCGAACATCCCTGTCACGTCGACGCTCGGCCGCCATATCAATGATCGGATGCTGTCCTTCTATATGCGAAGCCCCTCGGGCTTCGACATCGAGATCGGCTGCGAGGCGATCCGCGTGGGCGAGGACTGGACGGCCTACGAGTTCGTCGAGGGCGATGTCTGGGGGCACAAGGGGCTGAACCCCGAGAGCATCCAGCGGGCGGCGCAGGGGAACTGACCCAAGGAGTAGACCAATGGTCGCGAAGCTGGCCAAGCAGGCCATCGATGTCGGGCTGGTGACCTTCGAGGGCGCGCAGGCGCTCGCCTTCTATCGCGACCTGCTGGGCTTCGTGCCCGACGGCGAGGTGCCGTTCCCCGGCCTCGGCACGGTGAGCCGCTTCCGATGCGGCGAGAGCATCTTCCGCATCCTGGTGCTCGAGAAGCCGCCGGCCGCGGAAGCGAGCAAGGCGGGATTCGCCGCGCAGTCGGGGCTGCGCTATCTCACTTTGAGCGTCTCCAATTTGGACGAGCTGGTCGGCGAGGCGCGGGCCAAGGGCTATGCGGTGCCGGTGGCGCCGCGCGAGCTTCGTCCCGGCGTGCGCGTGGCGCAGATCGAGGATGGGCTCGGCACCTGGATCGAGCTGATGCAGAGCGAGGGGTAATGACATGCGCACCGTGACCCTCGACGACAAATACGCCAAGACCGATGGCCGCATTTACGTCACAGGCTCGCAGGCGCTGGTGCGTCTGCCGATTCTGCAGCGCGCGCGGGACGTCGCGGCGGGACTGAACACAGCGGGATTCATCTCCGGCTATCGCGGCTCGCCGCTCGGAATCTACGACCTGGCGCTCTGGGGCGCGATGAAGCATCTGGAGGCCAACCACATCCGCTTCAGCCCCGGCATCAACGAGGACATGGCGGCGACCGCCGTGTGGGGCTCGCAGCAGGTCGGGCTGATCGGCGAGGCCAAGTATGACGGCGTTTTCGCCATGTGGTACGGCAAGGGTCCTGGCGTCGACCGCTCGGGCGATCCGCTGAAGCATGGCAGCTATGCGGGCTCGAGCCCGAACGGCGGCGTGCTGGTCTTGTGCGGCGACGATCACGGCGCGCGCTCCTCCACCACAGCGCATCAGAGCGATCATGCGCTGATCCATTTCGGCATGCCGATCCTGCATCCGGCGAGCGTGCAGGAATTCCTCGATCTCGGCCTCGTCGGCTTCGCGCTCGCGCGCTACAGCGGCTGCTGGATCGGGTTCAAATGCGTCACGGACACGGTCGAAGGCTCGGCCTCGGTCTCGGTCGACCCGGCGCGCATCCGCATCGAGAAGCCGACGGATTTCGTGATGCCGCCCGACGGACTCAATATCCGGTTGGGATTCTTGCCGCTGCAGAGCGAACGGCTGCTTTACGAGCAGCGTCATCTCGCGGTCGCGGCCTTCGCGCGCGCCAATCGGCTGGATGGCGTCAGGCTCGGCCGCGCGGAGAAGAATCGGCTCGGCATCGTCACGACCGGCAAATCCTATCTCGACGTACTGGAAGGTCTGGCGCGGCTCGGCATCGATGACGAGCGCGCGCGGCATCTCGGCATCGCGGTCTACAAGGTGGCGCTGGTCTGGCCGCTGGAGGCGACCGGACTCGCGGCCTTCGCGCAAAATTGCGAGGAGCTGCTGGTCGTCGAGGAGAAGCGGCCGGTCATCGAGGAGCAGGTTGCGCACATCCTCTACAATGCGCCCGTCGATCGGCGGCCACGGCTCACGGGCAAGCATGATGAGCGGGGCGCACCGTTGCTCTCCGCGATCGGAGAGCTAGATCCCGATCGCATCCTGCATGTCATCGCCGACCGGTATCTGAAGCTCGCCGACGATTCCGAGATCCGCGAACGGCTGGAGCGCGTGCGTTCGTTCGAGCGCGATCTCGCGAATTTCGGATCCGCGCCGGCCGGGCTGATGCGGTTGCCGAGCTTCTGCGCCGGCTGCCCGCACAACACGTCGACGCGCGTGCCGGAGGGCTCGATCGCGTTGGGCGGTATCGGCTGCCATGGCATGGCGGTCTGGCTGCCCGAGCGCAAGACGCTGGCGCTCTATCAGATGGGCGGCGAGGGCGCGCCCTGGATCGGGCAGGCGCCCTTCGTCGAGACTCCGCACATCTTCCAGAATCTGGGCGACGGCACCTATTTCCATTCCGGCCTGCTGGCGATCCGCGCCTGTGTCGCGGCCGGCGTGAACATCACCTACAAGATCCTGCTCAACGGCGCGATCGCGATGACCGGCGGACAGCCGATCGAGGGCGAGCATTTCGAGGGCGAGCTCACCGCGCCGCACGTCGCGAGCCAGCTCTTCGCCGAAGGCGTCGGCCGCATCGCGATCGTCAGCGACGATCCCGAGAAATATGGGAGCAAGGCGGGCTTCCCCGCGAGCGCCACCTTCCATCATCGCGATCAGCTCGACGCCGTGCAGAAGGAGCTGCGCGACTGGAGGGGCGTCTCGGCGATCATCTATGACCAGTCCTGCGCCACCGAGCGCCGCCGATTGCGCAAGCGCGGCAAGGTGGCCGACCCGAGCGAGCGGCTCTTCATCCATCCCGAAGTCTGCGAAGGCTGCGGCGATTGCGGCATCCAGTCGAACTGCATCGCGCTAGAGCCCGAGGAGACCCAGCTCGGTCGCAAGCGCCGCATCAACCAGTCGGTCTGCAACAAGGATTATTCCTGCGTGAAGGGCTTCTGCCCGAGCTTCGTCTCGGTAACGGGCGGCAAGCTGCGCGCGCGCGAAGGCGGCGCGGCCGGCGACGAAGCCTCGCTGCTGGCATCGCTGCCGGAGCCCGAATTGCCGAATGTGGCCGAGCCCTACAGCCTCTTGATCGGCGGCATCGGCGGCAACGGCGTGGTGACGATCGCGGCGCTGCTCGGCATGGCGGCTCATATCGAGGAGAAGCCCTGCACGGTGCTCGATATATCGGGCCTGGCCCAGCGCAACGGCGCGGTGACGAGCCATGTGCGTTTCGGCCCGCGGGGCGGCGGCGACCTCGCGGCCCGTATCCCGCAAGGCTCGGCCGACGTGATGCTGGCCTGCGATCTCGTCGTCGCGGCGAGTCCCGAATGCATCTCGCGCGTGGCGCCCGGCCGCGCGCGCATCGTCGCCAACAGCTTCATCGCGCCGACCAGCGCCTTCGCCCGCGCGCCCGATCTCGATTTCGGCGGCGCCGAGATCGAGACGCGGCTCGCGGCCCGCGCGCGCGATTTCTTCCCGGTCGACGCGACGGGAATCGCGACAAAGATGCTGGGCAATGCGATCGGCGCCAACTCCTTCATGCTGGGCTATGCCTGGCAACGAGGTCTGATCCCCCTTTCGGCCGAAAGCATCGAGACCGCGATCGATCTCAACGGCACCGCGGTTGCGCTGAACCAGCGAGCCTTCGCGCTCGGCCGCATCGCCGCCGCCCATCCGGAGAAGATGCCCGAATGGACGCGCGGCAAGGAGAGCGCCGCACCGGCCGCGCTGACTCTGGAAGAAATCGTCACGGCCCGTTCGGCGCTGCTCACCGACTATCAGGATGCGGCATACGCCGAGCGCTATCGCGCGTTGGTTCGGCGCGTCGAGACCGCCGAGTGCGCGATTGCCGGTAGTAACGGTGACTTGGCCAAGGCGGTCGCGCGCACCTATGCGAAGCTGATGGCTTACAAGGACGAGTACGAGGTCGGCCGCCTGTTCGCGAGCTCGAATTTCAGGCGCTATCTCGACGAGACCTTCGAAGGTGACTTCAAGCTGTCTTTCAACCTGGCACCGCCCTTGCTCGCGCGTCGCGATGCCGGGACCGGACGGTTGCGCAAGATGCGCTTCGGTCCTTGGATGATGCCGGTCTTCCGGCTGCTGGCACGGCTGAAATTCCTGCGCGGGAGTGCTTTCGACATTTTCGGCATGACCGCCCATCGTCGCCTGGAGCGCAAGCTGATCGCGGATTATGAAGCGTTGGTCGATACATTGCTGCGAGACCTGGATGCGTCGAATTATGCCACCGCCGTCGAGCTTGCGCGACTGCCGGAGACGGTGCGCGGCTATGACGTGGTCAAGGAGACCGCGCTCGCCGAAATGCTGAAGCGGCAGGAAAAGCTGCTGGCCGAATTCCGCAAACCGACGGAGCCGGCGCCGATGAAGGCCGAGACGGTGGCGGCGGAGTGAACGAGCGGTGAGAGTCGAGCGGGACGGAAACACCCCCTCCTCTCGCTCCTCCCGCGAGGGGACATGAACAGCTCGCGCTTCGGATCCCCCTCCCCAACGCGGGAGGGGCTAGGGGAGGGGGCGTCTCCGCCAGGGGATTTAAAGACCCGCGAGCGTGTCCGCGACCTTCGTGTCAACGCGACTCCTGCCGAACGCACGCTGTGGCGATATCTGCGAATCAAGCAGGTTCACCAGGTGCGTTTTCGGCGACAATTTCCGATCGGACCCTTCATCGCTGATTTTGTTTGTTTGAAGGCAAAGCTGATCGTGGAAGTGGATGGCGGTCAACACGACGCCAATGTCGCGTATGATGAGAACCGCACGAAATGGCTCGAGAGCCAAGGTTTCGAAGTTATCCGATTTTGGAACAACGATGTTCTGGAGAGTACCGAAGGTGTCGTGAACGAGATTGCGTCGCGGGTGGAGGCTCGACTTGCGATCGTCGAGCGGGACGGAGGCACCCCCTCCCCTAACCCCTCCCGCGAGGGGAGGGGGATTTGAATTCGAGAAGCGGGCCGGCTCCGCGCGCTCGGTGCGGCAGGAGAATGAGGCGCATGCCGATCCAGTCGAGCTGGCGTTCGCTTGCGATTTTCTTGAGGCGTCATTCCCGCGAACGCGCGAATCCATCCGGACGCCGTCTCGATGCCGAAAGATGGATTCCCGCTTTCGCGGCAATCACGATTTTGGTCAACGGCGCGGCTTTAGCAGCGGACGCCCCTCTTCTCGACGAGCATTTCGCCGGGCCGCTGGACCCCAACATCTGGTACATCCCGACGCATGATCCCAAAGGCGACGGCACGCTGATCGGTCGGACCCAGTTTCGCGTGACTCAGGATTCGGCATTGCCCGTGCCGTCGGGCGGCGCCGTCTGCATGTCCATCGAGACCTATGGCAGTCGGCCGAACGCCTTCTTCGGCGCGCAGATCATCACACGGCGGGAATTCGCAGTTGGGACCGGCCTCGACATTCAGATCCGCGCGAGGATGACCAGCGCCGAGCATCGCGGGATCGTAGGCGGCATGTTCCTCTATTCGCTGAAGCCCGGGAGCGACACGCTGCATGACGAGGTCGATTTCGAGCTGCTGACCAACATCCCCGATCGCGTCGAGACGAATCTCTATGGCGACGAGCCTTTGGGCGACGGGCATCCGCAAGCGATCCCCTTTGGGGTAGGGGCGATCACCGACTGGCATACCTATGAAGTGGTATGGAAGCCCGATCGCGTGTCCTGGCTCGTCGATGGAAAGACTGTCCGCACCGCCACCGAGAACGTGCCGCTGCGGCCGATGAACCTCTATCTGAACATTTGGGCCCCCGATCATTGGTGGCCGCTGGCCTACAGCAACTCCATTCAACCGGCCTCGTCGAGGGATTCGAATAGCGTCCTTGGCGCGCTCTGCGTCGATCATGTGATCGTTCGAGCCTTATCGAAGTGAGCGTCCAGCCATATCGGCCGATGTACAAAATCTAAGAGTACAGCGCCTCAAAATAAAATATAGGCGACAAGATCCGCCGTCGTGAAACGGCCGCGGGTGTGTTAACGTATCAAATGAGGCTTTTGGGGAGGTTCTCGATGTCACACGACAAGGACCTCGATCACATACCGAACACCACGGAAAATTTGTTGGTCGACGCAGAGGGCGAGGCGCCGAAGGGCGTCGACGATCGGGCGCAGTTCGAGCCTGGCTTCGACCGGCTCGAGCGGCGGTTGCGAGAAGACGAGAAGCGGGTGCTGCGACAGCGCCGCAGGGTTCTCGAGCTGCGCGCCAAGCATGCCGACGGCAGAATCGCCGAAGAGCTGCTTCAGGTTTTCGAAGACATGCTGGCGGTGCGGCGGGTGCTGATGATGCGCCTGAGGGAAGGGCAGGCTCGGCGCTGCGCCGGCGGGTGATCGCCAAGCCGACTCTCGGGCGGCGGCATTACTCCCGATCGAGATGCACCATCGGGAAATAGGTGCCGATCAGGCGTCGATCCCACCAGATGCCGCGCGCCTTCTCGTCGGCTGTGGCGTAGGTGTAGTCGTAGAACTGGGCGCGGATATAGATCGGCGGGTCGTCGGGGAAGGGGTTCTTTTCGAGGAGGGCCGTGACCGCCGGCTCGTTCTGGAGCAGGCGCTCGACGAAATGCGACAGCCAGGGAAGCCGCCGCGGATCGTCCAGCGCCGCGAACCACATCTGCCAATCGAGCCGCGGCTGATGGGGGATATTCCAGCGCGGCGCCCGGGCGACATCGCCCGGCTTGTAGCGGAACTCGTATTCGCGCCAGTTGGTCCCGTCGTTCGACCCCTCGATCACGATCTCGTCGCGCGTCGTCGTCATGACGGCGAAGAGGCCATAGCCGCTGGCGATGCGGAAGGGCTCGATGAGGCTGTCGGCTGCGAGCGCGATCTTCGGCGGCGCTCCGCCGAACCGCGCATCCATCTGCACCAGGCCGGAAAAGATCGCGAGCGCCGCGAGCGCGCCGACCGTCGCGCGCCCCAATCTCCCCGGCGCGATGCTGCGCGCCCTTGCCCCCAGCCATTTGCGCAACCCGTTCGGCAGCACCCGACGGAGCGCCCGGTCGTCGAACAGCGCGAGGCAGAGCAGCATGGTCTGCAGGTTGAACCAATTGTAGTTCCCGGTGAGGGAGATCAGCGTTTCGAGAAGGAGAATCCCGAACGCCGCGACGTAGCGCAGGCGGCGCGGGCAGAAGATGAAGACGGGCAGCACGAGCTCGACGGCCAAGGTGGCGCCGGTGCAGAAGGCGAGCACGCCCTGCGGCAGCCGCGCCGCGTACCAGGCGATCGGCGTCGGCAGGGGCTGGGTCAAGAAGTGATAGGAGAGCGCCGACAGATTGCGCCAGTTGGGATCGCCGCTCGACAGCTTCACGACACCCGACATGAACATGAAGCGGAACAGCAGCCAGCGCACCAGCCAGACGCCCGGCACGGTCCAGAAGCTCATCAGGATCGCGATGAATCCAGCCTCCAGCAGGAACGTGTCCCACTGGTAGGTCATGAAGGCCTGGCCGCCGTAGAAGAGGGAGAGATACAGGAGATAGAGGAGGATGTAGGTCTTGTTCGGCAGTAGATTGAGCGCGAGCAATGCAGACAGCGCGGCGCCTGCCCAGCACACTGTCCGGATCATGAGATCGCCGGCGTTCGCCCAGAACAGCATCGGCATCAGGAAGAAGCGCTCCGGGCCCACGCGGCCGGAGAGGATGTCGACCAGCTGCGCGAGGGGAAGGATGCCGTGGCTGCCGATCAGCCCCATGGCCTGAACGCCGAAGGAGGCGAACGCGGCGAGATAGATCAGCGCGAACAGGCGGAGGAACAGGAAGGCGACGAGGTCGTAGCGCGACGGCTCGAGCGCGCGGCCCCAGAGCACCAGGCTCGCGCGATAGGCGGCCGGCCGATGGGCGGCGATGAAGCCGTAGGCTCTCTCGGAGATCGGCGCGAAACCGGGGAGGTTCCGGTAGAGCCAGAGCCAGAGCCGCTTGCCCGGCGCGTGGCTCAGCACGAGAAAGCTCGCCTCCGCGCCTTGGGCGCGCCGCCCGTCGGGCGCTACGTATTGGACCGCGTTTCGAAATGCCCAGAGCGGAATCGCGGGATAGTCCGTCGCGGCTTCCTGATATGGCCTGTAATCGACCGTGCCGCCGGTGAGCCTCTGCCAGTATTTGGCCCAGTAGACGCAGAAGCCGCACTCGCCGTCATAGATCAGGACCGGCCGGGCTCGGGCGGCCGGCGATTCCGCATTTCCGGCTATGTCCTGCACGGCCGGCACCCGTCGGCTGGGCGGAGCGCGACGAATCTCGTCAATGCGCGCCGATGCATGATGGGTATCGCGTCGCGCCCCCCATCCTATGCCCCGCTATTCCGCGACCATCTCTCCGGACCCGCCGAACTCCTTCGGGAAATCCTTGAATTTCGGCAGGCCGTCGCGCATCGGCAGCACGGTCTCGGCATAGTTCACATGCAGGCCGGGCTTGTGCGTCAGCCCCGGCAATGTCGCCGAGAAGACATCGACGAGTCCGAGCGGCGGATGGTTCGTCATCAAATGGCCGCCGCACTTGGCGCAATATTGCCGCTCGCTCATCGGTGTCTTGCGGTAGCTGGCGAGATGTTCGGCCCCGGTTGTCACTTTGACATTGTCGGGCTTCCACAAGCTGAAGGCATTGATCGGCCCTCCCGACCAGGAGCGGCAGGACCGGCAATGGCAGTAGCCCATTCCCTCCGGCTCGCCGGTCGCTTCGAGCTTCACGGCACCGCAGAAACATTCCCCCTTGTACGTCGCCATGGTCTTGGTCTCCTTTCGAGCGCCCATAGGATGGGCTGAGAGCGGCAAGCCCCATCAAATCGATATGATGGTTATCGCTTCGCTCCATTCATCCTACGGATCTCGCGCCGAGGACGCCAAGGATCAGAAGGGGCGGCCCTGAAGAGCCGCCCCTCGGTCGCGAACAATGCAAAAGCGGATTACGCTGTCTTGCGACGGCGAACGTTTGCTCCAGCCGCGGCGGCAGCCCCGATCAGCAGGATGGGCCAGCCGCCGGGCTCGGGAACGCCGACCGGCAGGCCGTTGCCGATGAAGCCGTTCGCATCGAGCGAAACCAGCAGTTCCGGCTGGAATTGGGGATCCTCGACGAACATGCCGTAGAGCTCGGCTTGCGAATTCTCGCCTTCGAGCACGTTGAAGGTCAGCGGCGCCGGCGTGCCGAAGGGGCCGATCCAGTCCGCGTTCTGCGCAGCCGTGCCCGTATTGGCCGTCGTCACGATATCGATCGGGATATCGAAGGGATCGGCGACATCGGGCGCGACCTCATCGAACGGCGCGAGAAACCGCAGATGCAGCGTGGCGCCGAAGATCAGCGTGGTGGTGTTCGAGGTTCCGTTGAAATAGGTGATCGTCGCCGCGTCGAAGACGGTGTTCAGCGGCACGTCGCTGAAGAAATGCCCGTTGATATTGACGGTGCTCGAAGTCGGGTTTGTTCCCCAGACGAGCGTGTCCGCCCCGAACGGGCCGCCGACTCCGTTCGGACATCCGGCGATGTCGCACGCCGCCGTCGCGGAATTGTCCATGAAAATGGGCACGCCGGTGGCGCCGTCGATGATGTTGCCCGACAGCACCGGGTCGCTCCAGGTTCCGGAGACCACCCCGGTGAGCGTCGCGTCGGCAACAGCGTGATGGGTCCCGCACAGCAGAATGGCGCCGCACAAGATCCAGACGCGCGCCCCGAATTTGGTTGCAGCTTGCATCGTCATGCCCCTGACAAGTTGTTCGAGCACTGCCCGCGAAGCCGAATGCAGGCTCTTCTATCGAGGCAAGATGCAATTGGTATGCCACATGGTTAATGCGTTGAATCTCTTTATACGCTTATCAGGCGATCTCAGGCGCTGTAAAAAAGTCCGACACTCCCGATCCCGACGCAGGCCGGATGGTCAGGCGGCCTTCAGCGCATTGGTGAACAGGTAGCAGGCCGAATCGCGCGGGATCGCCTCCGCCGGCAGGGGCGTCTCGATTTGGGCCGGCTTCGGGCCGTACTTCGCGGCCAGCGGCTCGAGCTTCTCGAGATCGAAATTGTAGAGGGCGGCCGCGTTCAGCCCGAGCACCTTGCGGCGGCGCGAATCCGGCATGTCGCCGAAGGTGAGGCGCAGGGATTCCAGCGTATAGGGGAACGTGCCCTCGTAATGGGGATAGTCGTTGCCCCACAGCACATGCTCCTCGCCGATCTCGTCGATGCCGTCGAGGTCAGCCTTGGATGGGAAGCTCGCCCCGTAATAGCAGTGGCGCTTGGCGTATTCGCTGGGCCGAGCCTTCAAGGGCAGGTCCATGCCCTTATAGTCCATCTCGCCTTGCGAACCCGCCTTGAAGGCGTCGTAGGTGCGGTCGAGCTGGGCCAGCGCGGCCGGCACCCAGGAGCAGCCGGATTCGGTCAGGATGTGCTTCAGCTTCGGGAATTTCTCATACACGCCGGCCATCAGCAGATGACGCCATCCGGCCTGGCCGTAATAGGCGACATCCTGGATCCAGAGCGATTCCGCGACCGCGCCCTCGCCATAGTCCGGCAGGCCCTGGCCGGTGTGCTGATTCATCACGAGCCCGTGATCCTGGATGGCGGCGAAGACACGGTCCCAGGCCGGGTGGTAGAGCGGCTTCAGCCAATGCGCATCGGGCGGAACGAGCGGCAGCAGCACGCCGCCGCGCAGTCCCGCCTCGGCGATGTATTGGATATCCTTGATCGCCTCGTCGAAATCATGCGGCAGGATGAGGCCGATGCCGGCGCGGCGGACGGGATCCTCGGCGCAGAAATCCTTCAGCCACCGATTATGCGCCCGGATGCCGGCCAGGCAGCGCTGATAATCCTCGGGCTTGGCGGGGTGCGCGGTGACGATGCTCTTGCGATAGAAGGGCGGCACGGTGTTGGGGAAGATCACCTCACCCACCACGCCTTGGCTCTCCTGGTCGGCGGTGCGGATGCCGTAATCCCAGTTGCGCTTCTTCTTGGCGCCGTAATGCTCCGCCGACGGGTTGCGATAGCCGCCGCGCCATTCATCGAAGGCCGCGCGCCATGCGGGATCGAGATATTCGCGGTACTGGGCGTGGCTGCCGCCGGCATGGGTATCGGCGGTGATCAGCAGAATGGGTTTTTCAGACATGGATCGGCCTGCTGTGCTTGGTCGAATTCGAGAATAGCGCCGCGAGGCGGGCAGGGTCCACCGGCCCGACCGGAGGCGATCTCGTCATCGCGGCCCGCGCGCGCCGGGACAGGGAACATCCGTAAGGATGACGATCCCGGCCGATTGGGCAATGCGCGGCGTTCGCGCAAATCGGCAGGTCTTCCTTTCCCTTTCTTAACCCTCCTTGCCGTACTCTCGAAACCGCCCGGATCTCGGGAAGGAGAGGGCGATGCGGCGAGGGTTGGCGGTTCTATGCGCGCTCCTGCCGGGGATTGCATGCGCCGAGGCGCAGCATCGCGGACCCTCCACCATGCCCGGAATCGAATGGACCAAATTCGTCGATCCGGCCGAAGGCGCCTTCTCGCTCGACGTGCCGGCGGGCTGGCAGGTGTCAGGCGGCTCGAGGCGCATGAACGCCGTCGAGGTTCGGTCGGGCGTCGACATTGTCTCGCCCGACGGCACGATTCGGATCTTCTACGGCGATGTCGGAATCCCGATCTATGCGCTGCCTTCGCCGCCGCTGACCCAGCTGGGCATCGGGGTCGGCGGTGTCTATAGCCCCGGCGTCGGTCAACAATTCATCGTCATGCCGTATCTGAACGGCGGGGCCTTCGCCGACCAATGGGGCGCCCAACGTGTCGCGCGCAGTTGCGGCGAGGTCGCGCCGATCGGCGCCCAAGGCCGGCCGGATGTCGGCCGCGGCATCGACCAGGTTTTTGCGGCCTACGGCGTTCAGAGGTGGATCGACGCGGGCGAGGCGAATTTCTCCTGCTCGCTGCAAGGCGCGCCAGCGGTGGCGTATGTCTTCGCCGCGACCGAGATGGTGCGGACGCAGACGAGCGCGCTTTGGGACGTGAAGTCCCTGGTCGGCTATATCGCCGCTCGCTCTCGCGCGACCGAGGCCAATGCGCTCGTCGGCCGGATCGTCGCGTCTTTCAGAGTCGATCTTGCCTGGGCGGCGCGCCAGCAGCAGATGCCGGCGCACACGAGCGCGATCGTCGCCGCCACCAACCAGATCGTCGCGAGCGCGGTCGCGCAGAACGGCCGCGCCTTGCGGGCGTCGGACGCTATGATCGTAAGCGGCGGCAAGACGCGCTCGAATACGGCGATGAGCGCGGTCGCGCCGGGACGATAGCGAATGTTAGATACAAATAAAGCGCGCATTGAATCTTGTTTCGCCGTTTCCGCGAAGGCGTTGCATCGGCGATACCGCTGTACAGCAGCCTTCCACTATGTAACTATTTTGCGACTTGAAAGAGCACATCCGGCTTCGACTTCAGGGGGCGGTCGAGATGGCTTCTAGGGGCGCTCTGCCCGTGCTGTGTTTCGCGGTGCTGGCGGTTGTCCGGCCCGGCAGCGCGTTGGCGGACGAGGCGGGGTGCCTTGTGGTCGGCGCCTGGGATGAGGCTCGCGGCGAGCCGGCGCCCGTCATCGAAGCGGTCGTTTCCACCATCGTGAATCGTGCGCGCGCGCGCGGCATCTCGGTTTGCGACGCGGTCATGGACCCGGCCGCGCTCACCGGCGTCACGCCCGCGATGCATGAGGTCTTCTCGGAAGCCGCGACTCCTCATGGCTCGGCGACCCCGCAGCCGCACACGGAGCATGACCGATCGCAGCTCGCCGCCGTCGAGGCGGCGGCGCGAGCGGCCATCGCCGGCACCTTGACCGACCGCTCGAACGGCGCCACGCACTTTTACTCGCCCTCCGGGATGCGCGAGCTGGGGCTCGAGGCGGCGCCTCGCTGGGCCGCCTCGATGGTCGAGACCGCCAAGGTCGGGCCCTTCGTCTTTCTGCGCGAGCGTGGTCTTCCGCAACCGCCGCAGAGCCGCGTGGCGGCGCTCGAGCCGGAGCTGGCGCCGGTACCGGCGCCCAAGCGGCCGCAGGAACCGGTCGAGCCGGAATCCGCCGCGCCTGAAGCTGCGACTGTCGACGCGGCGGCGATCGAGCCCTCGACCTTTGCGCCGTTACCGCCCGCGCGTCTCCAGTCGCTGCCGATCCGGCCGGCCGCGCCGCCGGTCGAGATTGCCGCCGCGGTGCTCGATCCGGGCTCCTATCTCGATATCAGCAAAGCGGGCACCGGACCGCATTTCTCGATCGTCGGCGAGGCATCGGCCGCCGAGCTTTCCACTGAGCCCGAGCCGAAGCCTGACCAGCCGAGCGGGGATGAGATCGCGTCGGCGCTGCCGCCGGCGCCGACGCCGACCGCGCGGATGCCGCAGGCGCCCACCCCGCTGCTGCCTCCGGCGCCCGCGCCGCCCCGTCATTCGCGCGAGGTGCAAAATGATTGGGCCCAGCCCGAATCGCCGCAACGGTCCTGGGCGCCGATCCAGCCGGCGGCCGAATATATTCCGCCGCCGCCCCGCATTCCGGCATTCGGCTATTTCTCCCCCGAGTCCGGCACGTGGCTCTATTGCCGCGGCTGGGGCACGCGGGCGATCCTGGTGCAAGCGCACGGAAGACGCTTGTGGCAGCCGCGACCGAGCGGCGTGCGCTGCGGCATGTAGTTTGACGGATTGTACGGTTCTGTTGCGTTAGGCAGTATGACGGCTCCGAATCACGATCGATGGAGTTCGCGTGCCGTCTGAAGCACCGATCGGGGCCGTTATCGTTCCGGTCACGCCCTTTCAACAGAATTGCTCGCTCGTCTGGTGCGCCAAGACGATGCGCGGCGCCGTCGTCGATCCGGGCGGCGAGATCGACCGCGTCATCGAGGTGGCGGGCCTCAGGGGCGTCACGATCGAGAAGATCCTCGTCACCCATGGTCACATGGATCACGCCGGTGCGGTTGCCGATCTCGCGGCCCGTCTCGACTTGCCGGTCGAAGGGCCGCAGGAGGAGGACAGCTTCTGGATCGACCGGCTGGGCCAGCACGGCGCGGATTACGGCATGGATTACTGCCGCCCTTTCGCGCCCGACCGATGGCTCGTCGACGGCGATACGGTCACCGTCGGCGAGCAGGAATTCGAGGTGCGCCATTGTCCCGGACATACGCCGGGCCACGTCGTGTTCCACCATGAGGCGGCGAAGCTCGTCTGGGTGGGCGACGTGCTGTTCCAGGGCTCGATCGGCCGCACCGACTTTCCGCGCGGCGACCACGCGACGCTGATCGCCTCGATCCGCGACCGCCTCTGGCCGATGGGCGACGACGTCCGTTTCGTCCCCGGCCACGGACCGATCTCGACCTTCGGCGCGGAGCGACAGACGAACCCGTTCGTCGCCGATCGGGTGCTGAACAGGCAATAGGTCTCGTTGCGGCGCCGATCTCTCCCATCAAGAGGGGAGGGCCGGGCGATGATGTCGCCGACTACGCGTACTTCTGAATCAGCTCCCGCACCAGGAAATCGCGCCCGCGTCGCGCCAGGATCTCCAGGCGCGACATGTTGCTGTAAAGCGTCATGTGCGAGGTGTCCTCGCAGACGAACAGTTCTTTCTTGGGCGTCGCGATCCTGTTGAAGATCTCGATCTCTTTCTCCCACAGCGTGATGTCGTCGCCCTCGGCGACGGACATCAGCACCGGCGTGTTGAGGATGCGCGTCACATAGGGCGACACGTCGTAATTCATCAGGAGCTCGGTCGAGGCGATCGTGTTGCGATGCTGGTGGTTGGGCGCCACCGTATCCTTGAACTTGTTGAAGGCGGTCGTGACTTCCGGGAAAGGCCAGGTGGTAAGCTCGCGCGCCGGATTCTCGGTCGACATCGGCATGTAGCCATGCCGGTTGGTCGCCTGCCGCTCCCGGCGATCCTTCAGGATCAGGGCTTGCAGGTCGCGAAAGGCGAGCGCGCTGTGCACCTGCTTCATGGTGAGATAGCCGTCGACGACCGGGATGTTCGAGACGATGCAGCGCACGCGCGGATCGATCGCGCCCACGACCAGTACATGTCCTCCCGAATAGGAGATACCCCAAACGCCGATACGCTTCTTGTCGATCTCCGGCAGAGTCTCGGCGAAGGAAAGAGCATTGCGATAATCCTCGATCTGCTCCCAGGGATCGAGATGCTGCCTGGGTTCGCCGTCGCTGTCGCCGAAATTGCGATAGTCGAAGACCAGCGCCGCGACTCCCGAGCCGGCGAAGACCTTGGCATATTCCGGCTGGACCAGCTCCTTCACATAGCACCAGCCGCCGGCCATCACGACGAGCGGGAAGGGGCCTTTGCCCTCCGGCAGATAAAGATGGCCGCGCAGCGTGATGCCGCCGCTCAGGAATTCGACGTCCCGTCTCATCGCGATCCTCCTTGACTAGCCAGTTTTTCTCGCAGCTTGAATTTCTGTACCTTGCCGCTCGCCGTCATCGGCAGGGAGTCCAGCAGCTCCAGCCGTTCCGGGAATTTCTGGCGCGCGAGCCCGGCGCGGTCGAGGAAATTCGCGAGATCGTCGAGCGCGGGTTTGCATCCCGGCTTGGGCACGACAAAGGCGCACATCCTTTCGACCAGAATCGGATCCGGTATCGCGGTCACCGCGACCTGCGCCACCATCTCATGCTGGTAGAGCAAGTCCTCGACCTGCTTGGCGCTGATCTTCTCGCCGCCGCGATTGATGATGTCCTTGCTGCGGCCGCAGATCGTCACCGCGCCTTGCGCATCGATGCGGGCAAGGTCGCCGGTGCGGAAATAGCCGTCGTCGGTAAAGCATTCGGCGTTGAGCGCGGCGTCGAGATAGCCGACGAACAGATCGGGCCCCTTGATCAGCAGCTCGCCCATGCCGTCCGAGATCTCGTCGAGCCGCATCTGGACCGGGCCGATCGGCATGCCGTCGGTGTCGGCCTTCACGCTCATCGCGTCATTGGAACGGCCGGTGCAGAAGGTCGGGAATTCCGACGACCCGTAGATGCGCGACGCGTCTGTGCCCATCACGTCGCGCGCGCGGCGGATGAGCGTCGGCGGCACGTCGGCGCCGCCGCAGAGGAAAGTCTTCAGCGCTGATTTCGTCCCGCGCCGCGCATGAATGTCGACCAGTCCTTGCAGAAAGGGCGTTGCCGCCATGACGAAGCGGCAAGAATTGGCTTCGATCAAATCGGCTGCGACTTCGGGATTCCACACATCGAGACAGACCGCGGTCGAGCCCAGCATCGCGGGCATCAGAACGCCGAATAAATAGCCGGTAATGTGCGTCAGCGGCGAAGGCGCGAAGACGGTGTCGTCCGCGTCGAGATCGAACAGCTTGGCGATCGAGCGGATCTCGTAATCGAGAGTCTGATGCGTATGAAGCACGCCTTTCGGATCGGCGGTCGTGCCCGAGGTGTAGAGCAGCAGGCTGACATCGGTCGGTGCGCCGGCGCCGAACGCGGCGCGATCGTCGCCTTCCGACAGGAACTCGAACCGAAGATAGCCGTCCGGCGGCGCGCCGGTCGCGCGAGCGACGGCGATGCGCGGACGGCGATGGAGCATGGGCATCAGCTCCTCCATCATCCGCGCATAGTCGAAATTGCGAAAAACATGCGGGATGACAACGAGGGCCGGCTTCGCCTGATTCAAGATAAAGCGCAGCTCCAATCCGCGATAGATCGGCACCACAGGATTGACGATCGCGCCGATCCTGAGAGCGGCCTGGATGGCGACCACGGATTCCCACCAATTGGGCAGGATGATCGTCACCACGTCCCCGCGCTGCACACCGATTCTCGCGAAGCCGGCGGCCACGCGCGCGACGCGCTCCGCGAGCGCGGCATAGGTTAGCCGGACATCGCCTTCAACGATCGCGAGGCGATCGCCGTATCGCTCCGCGGCGCGGGCGAGGTGTGCGTCGAGCGTGATGTCGCGATAGAGTCCTGGCGATGCCTCTGCCCGCCGCGTGGCTTGGATCACGACCGAGCGAGTTCTCCGCAGCCAGGCAGCTTGGCGAGCTTGTCGAGCGCTTTGCCGATCGCGACCAGCTCATCATCGGCAATCGGCGCGAACGGGCTGCGTAGATAGGTGCCCTTGTGGCCGAGTAGCCTCAGTGATCCTTTGAGACGGCGCACGGAAGCGCCCGGAACCTGATTCAGCCCCACCATGATTCCCATCAGCGAGCCGTAGGCTTCGAAAGCCTTCTCCAGCCGGCCCTCGCGCCAATGGTCGATGATGCTTTGGCAAAGCTTGGGCGCGAGGCTCGCTTCCGAGGAGAGGAAACCGTTGGCGCCCAACGCCAGCACGGTCAGCGTGTTCATCGGACCGCCGCAATGGATCTCGAGACGCGGGCGAAGCCGGGCGATCGCCTCAGTCAGATGCAGGTAATCGGGCGTGGTGAGATTGACGCCGATCAGCTTGTCATAGTCGTTCGCCAGCCGCTCCAGCATGTCGATCGGGATGTTGTAGCCCATGAAGGAATGGCTGGAGAGGATCGCCGGAAGCGGGCAGGCGTCGAGCGCCTTGCGGAAATAGGCCTCGAGCTCGATCGGGCCGGGCTTCCAGCCATGGCCGACATCGAGCGAATAGATCTGGCAGGCATCGACGCCGGTGTCGGCGGCGAGCTTCAGGAACGAGACCATCGCTTCGGCATGGCGCGGCTCGACGCCCATGGCCCGGATCGATACGCGGCCGCGCCCGGCCTCGACGCCGATTTTAAGGATGCGGGTCATCTCCGCGTCGCTGAAGGAATAGCCCTCGCCCGGCGACGAGCCGCCGACATAGATATTGACCCCGGCGTCGGCCACGCGCGTGAAGTGCGCGAGCGCCGCCTCTTCGTCCAGCCGGCCCTTCTCGTCGAACGGCGTGATCGAGCAGCAGAATGTGCTGAGCTTTGCGGCCATGATGTCCTCCCCTTGTACTTACGCGTTTCCCAACCGGACGATCACTCGGTTCGTCATGCCCGGACTTGATCCGGGCATCCACGTCCAACAGCATGCTGGACGCGAGACGTGGATGGCCGGGTCAAGCCCGGCCATGACGGTCTGTGGTTTGGTGCCTGTCGAGCGAACCTCCAACCAGCCCTAACTCGCCAATCCATAAAGCTTCGCGGCATTGTCCTTCAGCATAAGCCGAAGCTCGCCTTCGGGCACGCCTTTGAAGTCGTGCGCGATGCCGCCGGCATAGTCGGGATAGTCGCAGGTCGCGTGCGGGAAGTCGCTCGACCAGTGAATGCGGGCGGCGCCCACCATGTCGCGGTTGCGGATGCCGTAGGCGTCCTTGACGACCGTGTAATGGAAGTTCTCGCGGAAATAGTCGCTGGGTTTCTTGGCGAGTTTCACGCGGTTCGCCGGGTTCTGCCGCGCGATGCGGTCGTCGAGCTGCTCCATCAGATATCCCACCCAGCCGACATCGACCTCGGCCCACATCACCTGCAGCGTCGGGAAGCGGTCGAGCAGGCCGGTATAGATCATCTCCGACATGCGGATCGGCGGGTCGTAGAAGCGGAAGCAACCGGTGAAGGCGCCGGTGAATTCGTTGGCCTGCTTGGGCATCCCCGATTCCGATTGCGCCAGGCCGACATGAATATTGGCCGACACGCCGTAATCGACGCAGAGCTTGAACAGCGGGTCGTCATCGCGGCTCAGCCGCTGGCCCGTCGTCGGATATTTGTTGATCTGCACGCCCTTGATGCCGGGCAGCTTCAAGGCGCGCTCGACTTCCTTGACGGATTCGCCGACATCGCCGCCGGAAGGGGCGAGCGCCAGCCCGACGAAGCGGTCGGGCGCCGCCGCGCAATATTCCGACAGCCAGTCATTGTAGGCGCGGATCGCCGCCACATGGTATTCGCGGTCGCCGTCCTGCGCGTGCAGCGCGATGGCGATGCGGGGCGAGGGATACATGATCTCCGCCTTGCACCCGGCCTTGTCCTGCCCGGCGATGCGGGCCTTCTGCTCATGGGCCTCGGGCCGCACCTCCTCCCAGCGGATCCACATCCGATATTCCTCGGGCGGCAGCCCGCCGCACTGGACGAGGCCGAACGGGAAGGGCGGCGTGTTGGGGAACACCCAGGCGTCGCCCTGCTCCATGCGCTCCATGCGGGGCGCCCGGTCCTTGAACTTGGCGGGCATGCGGGCGGTCCAGATATCCGGCGCCTCGACGATATGGGAATCGGCCGAAATCAAAGACGGTATGGTCATGCGGAGCCTCCCTGGAGCGAGTGGGCGGCAGCATCCGACGATCCGCAGCGCTTGGCATCAACAAAATCGGTCGGCGCCCGGATCGGCCTCAGCGGGGCGCGGGATTCGACCTCACCCGATCCGCCGTTTTCCGGCCTTTTCTTCCGGCATGGCCGCCCGGGCCCGCCTGCGCCACCAGGGCAGCTCGGAATCGGTCGAGAGATCGACCTCGAAGGGGCGGGCGCCCAGCAGGATGGCGTACCAGGTCTTCTCGTCGGTCGGGATCTGGCGGTCGGCCTGGGCCAGGCGGCGGACTTCGGCCTGGACGTAATGAAAGAGCTGATCGAGCTGGCCGATCGAGGCCGGCGAGAGGCGCACGATCGCAATCCGGCGCGCGAGCTCGGCGTCGTCGGAATCGGTCATGCTCATGATGTCTTTGAGATAGCGGTCGACCGAGCGCCACATCGGGCCGTGCTTGCGCCATTCGATCTCGCGCGCGGTCTTGAGCCGGATGCGGTTGCCGGGCAGCAGGTCGATCAGGCCGAGCTTCTCGAGCCGGATCAGATAGGCGATGAGCGGCGCCTCGGGAATCCGGCATTCCTGCTGGATTTCCGCCGCGCTCCAGCCGAGCTGGACCCGGCTGAAGATGAAACCCAGACGGACGTCGTCATGGAGCGCATTCTCCTGCACAAGCGTCAGCCGCCGCACCTTGGTGTCGGTCTTGGCGTTGGCCATCTCGAACAGCTCGGCGACCGAGATCTCCAACAGCTCGCAGAGGTTTTCGAGAAAGGGGATGGTAAGGCCGCTGCCGGCCAGCCTGCGCTTCAGCGTCGTATGGCTGAGGCCGAGCGATGAGGCCACGTCGGCATAGCGCAGGCCGCGCGAGCGGAACTGGAATTTGAGGGCCTCGACCAACCGGGCCACCTGATCGCTGCGTCGTTCCCGCGCCATGATCTGTCGTCGTTTCCTTCCCGTTCTCGAAATCAACATAGCTCTGGCGCGGCGGCGGTAGAAGCGCCAAGGTTTCCGGGGCAAGCGGGAGGACAGGGTGAAACGCTTCACGGACAAGGCGGCGCTGGTGACCGGCGGCGCATCGGGGATCGGCAGGGCGACGGCTCTCAGGCTCGGATCGGAGGGTGCGACCGTCGTGGTGGCGGACAAGGATTCCGGGGGCGCCGAGCGGGTGGCGGCGGAGATCCGGTCGGCTTCGGGCGTGGCGGCTCATGCCCTCCAATTCGACGCGGCGGATGGACGGTCCTGCGGCCGGATGGTCGACGAGGCCGTGACCAAGCTCGGCCGGCTGGACGTTCTGTGCAACATCGCCGGGATCATCACCGGCGGCCCGTTCACCGAGATCGCCGACGGCGATTGGGAGCGCGTCATCGCGATCAATCTGTCGAGCCTGTTCTACGTGACCCGCCGGGCGATGCCGCATCTCGTCGAGACCAAGGGAAATGTCGTCAACATGGCCTCGGCTTCGGGGCTGCGCGGCGTCGCCGAGCGCGTGCCCTACAGCGCGGCAAAGGCCGGCGTGATCGGCTTCACCCGTTCGCTCGCGACCGAATATGCGCCCAAGCTGGTGCGGGTGAACGCTCTCTGCCCGGGCGGCATCGCGACTCCGCCGATTCTGGGAGCGCTCGGCGGAAAGCCCGCGCCGTCGCGCCTCGGTGATCCGGAGCAGATCGCCGCCGCGGTTGCCTTCATCGCGTCGGATGAGGCCGGCTTCGTCACCGGCTCGATCATGGAGCTGGACGGCAAGCTGATGCCGGCCCGAGGCTAGCCCGGATGCTGATCGGCGTCGCCGTTCCCAATGCAGGCCCGCTCGCGCGGACCGATGCGCTCGTGCGGCTCGGCGCGAAGGCCGAGGAGGACGGCTTCGACTCGGTCTGGGTCGCCGACCATCTGATCATCCCGGCGGAATCGTCCCAATCCTACCCTTATGCGCGCCAGGCCGGCATGCCGCTGTCTCCCGACTGGCCTTTCCTCGATCCGCTGATCGCGCTGGCCGCAATTGCTTCGCGGACCAGCCGCGTGCTGCTCGGCACGGGCGTCTACCTGCTGCCGCTCCGTCACCCGCTGGCCACGGCGAAGGCGGCGGCGAGCCTGGATGTGCTGTCGGGCGGACGGTTGCTGCTGGGCGTCGGGCTCGGCTGGATCAGCGAGGAATATGCGGCCGTGGGCGTGCCCTGGGCCGAGCGTGGCCGGATCATGGACGAGCAGATCGCATTGCTGCGCGCGCTGTGGCGCGAGGAGCGGCCGCGCTTCACCGGCGCGTATTGGAAGCTGGACGGATTCGGCTTCGAGCCCAAGCCCGCCAATGTCGATATTCCGATCCTCATTGGCGGCAATGGGCCGCCGGCGCGCCGCCGCGCCGCGCGGTTGGGCGATGGCTGGCATGTGATCGATCTCGAGCCGCAAGAGCTCGCGACATGTGCCCGCGCCTCGGTCGCCGATAGCGAGGCGCTGGGGCGCGCGAAGAGGCCGGCTCTCTCGATGTATGCTTCGATCGCCGTCACTGAGCGCCCGATCGCTGCGGCCGAGCGCGAGTTTCCGCTGATGGGCTCGGTGGACCAGATCGCCGAGCGCCTGATCGCGTATCGCGACGCGGGTCTGGATCACATCGTGCTCGCCGCGCGCGGCCTCGCGTCGATCCAGGCCTATGAGGAGCTGTTCGCGATCATTCGCGATGACATCGTTCCGCGAACGAGGGCGGAATGAGCGGCGTCGATTATCCGCTGGACCGCGCGCTCGCCCTGCCGGACATCGATTTCGGCGCCGACCCGCTTTACGACATTCATGCACTGATGGCAGAGCTGCGCGAGCGGGGGCGCTTCTTCCCCGTGCGGTGCCGCAGCGAGACCGCTCTGCTCGTGACGCGGTTCGACGATGTGCGCGCGGGCTTCGATGACGAGGAGGCGATCCCGCTGTTCGCGTCGGCGCGCAAATTTGCCGAGAAGGCGCAGGGGCGCAGCCTATTCTCGATGACCGGCGAGGAGCATCGCCTGCATCGCGCGCTTGTTTCGGCCGCCTTCACATCCGCGGCGATCGATCGCTATGAGCGCGCGCTGATGATGCCCGAGGTCGCGCGCGTCCTCGACCGGACCGCCGCGCGGGCCGGTACCGCCGATCTGGTGCATGATTTTACCGAGATCTTTCCGATCTCGGTGATCGTGCGCATCCTGGGAATGCCGCCCGAGGACGATCGGAAGTTCAAGCAATGGGCCGAGGAGCTGGTCTCCTACGACTGGCAGCCCGAGGTGGCGATGAAGGCATCGCGCGAATTCGAGGATTATCTGCTGCCCGTGATCGAAGAGCGGCGGAGCGCGCCGGGCGAAGATGTCATCTCGCGGCTCGCCACCGCGACCGTCGAAGGCAAACGGCTCGGCGACATCGAGATCGTATCCTTTCTGCGAATTCTCTTTCCCGCGGGCGCCGACACGACCTTCCGCGCGCTCGGCAATCTGATCCTGGCGGTACTGAGGAACGATGCCCTGCGCGCGCGCCTTGCCGGCGAGCCGCGCTCGATTCCCGATGCGGTCGATGAGATTCTGCGCTGGGAGCCGCCGATCGGAGTCTACCCGCGCTTCGTGCCGAACGACGTCGTGTGGCGCGGCGCCTTCATCCCAGCCGATACGCGCCTGCTGCTGGGCGTCGCCTCCGCGAACCGCGATCCGCGCGCTTTCGACGATCCGGACCGGTTCGAACTCGAACGCCGCGCTAAGCGAATCACGAGCTTCGGCGGCGGCATCCATTATTGCATCGGGGCTTTGCTGGCAAAGCGCGAGATGACGATTGGGCTGCAATCTTTGCTCGCGCGATTCCCGAATCTCGATTTGGCGGAAGGCGCGGCGCCGCGCATCGCCGGTCCGGTGCTGCGCGGACCCGAAGCGCTGCCGGTTCGCCTGGGATAGGCCGTTTCGAACGGATCGGGCTGTTGCGCCGGCATGTTCGATAATTATCGCGGGGCGAGAATCGTCTCGAGCGAGCCTTCGGCGATGAAGGTGAGGCTCCCGGTGCCGCGGCTCGTGCCATCCGGTCCGTGCTGAGTCACCGCCACCGGCTGGATGCGGTGCACCGGCCGGCCCGTGCTGCCATCCGGATAGCGCACTTCGGCATGGTGCGAGACATCCCAGATCTCGGCCTCCTGATGGTGGAGTCCGCGCCACACGCCGAGCCCCAGCCCGTCCGCGTAGCCGCCATAGCCGAGGCCCGGCATCGCGACCGAAGGCCCTTGCGCCTCGAGCTCGATGCGAACGGGAACGCCTTCAGACGACGTGATGTCGAACGCGACGCGCTCCATTCGGCGGGGGTGGGAAACGTCGACGAACTCCGCCTCGATCTCCGCCTTGTCGCCGACCATGCAGGTCGCGCCGCGGGCGCGGTCGAGGATGGCGGCCGAGAGATAGCGCGACCCGTCGGCGCCGTGCGCGACTTGGACATGGCCGCCATATTTGTCGGTCGAATAGAACAGGAAGGCGAACAGGCCGCCAGTCGGCGGCGGCATCTCGCCGGTCTTGGGCTCCACGATGCCGACGCGTTCGCGCACGCCCCAGGAATGATCGCGGCAGGCCCACCAGGACTCGAGCGCGACGCGCGCGCCGGCGAGCTCCAGCCAGCCGTCGCATTCACCGATCTGATCGTAGCGGGCATAATCCTCGATGATTCGTCCATGCGTGCGCTTGAAATGCTGCGGCTCCTCCTGCGGCGGCAGGATCGCCGTCCAGTCGAGGCGACCTTTGAATCCGTCTGAATCGACATGAAGACGAATCCGCTTCATCGGCTCGACGATTTCGATGCGGAGCGCGCCGCAGGCCGTCTCGTAATGGGGGCGCAATTGGCGCGAGACGCGCAGATTGTGCTGCTTGCCGTCGAGGATCGCCACGGCGCCGCCGTCGACGACATTCATGTTGCGATAGACGCCCATGGTGAATTGCAGCGCCGCCCGTCCCTTGCGGTCGGACGCGGCGAACCACAGCCGGTCGAAGAAGCGCGGATCGCTGGTGCCGACATGATCGAAAGTCGTCGGCAGCTGGTGCCAGAGGGAATCGTCGAGCTGAGTCAACATGCCTATTCTTCCTTCGCCGGATGCTTCGGTGCCGTCGCGGTGATCGCGAAGGGGAAGCGGTCGGCGCGCTCGCGGAAGAGCGCGACCATGGCGCGATAGGCGTCGCCGCGCTCGGCGCCGATCGCAGGCATCGCCTTCGACAGCAAAGCGCGCATGCGCTCCTGTCGCGCTTCGAGAGTTTCGAGCGTGTCGCCGGGCGCTTCGGCAAGCGCGGATCGCAATTCCGCCGCGAGGTCCTGCTGCAGGAGCGGCAGGGCCACAGACAGCACGGCCGCCGTCGAGTCCGCGTCCCAGCGCAAAAATGCAGGGACCGTTGGCAGCGCCTCCCGCAGCGCGCCAAGGGCCGCGATGACGCCTGTCAGGATCTCGCGCGGATAAGCGGCTTCGATTTCGGGCGCGATGATCTCGGCCAACAGCCGCCGGAGGCCGTCGAGTTGTTCGGAAATCGTCGGGCGCATTTCGATCAGGCCTCGATGAGATCGAGCAGCAAGCGATAGATGCGGACCGGCGCATGCATCATTCGGTCGAACTTGCGATCGGCGAAGGCGCGCATGCCCGTGAGCACGGTCAGCGACTGCTTCAAATTCGCCAGCACGTTCCACCAATGGACCGCCTTCCGATCGGCGTCGCAGCCGGTCCGCTCGCTCCAATGGCGAAGGATGTCGTCACGTTCCCAGGCCCCCTTGATCTGCTGCTCGCCGGCGCGGAGCGGGTTCGTGACCCAGCCGACATCCTCCAGCGGGTCCCCCAGATGCGCGGTCTCCCAATCAAGAATGACGGCGACCTCGTCGCCGCGCATCAGCACATTGCCCGGCTTGAAGTCGCCATGGACGAGCGTCGTTACCTGCGACGCCGGCGCGTGGCGCTTCAGCCAATCGACGACGAGATCGAGCTCGGGCTCGGCCTCGAGCTCGGCGCCGCGCAGCACGCCTTCCCAATGTTCAACGGCGCGAAGGGCGGCCTGCGGCCCGGGATCCTCCAGAACGTCGGCCAGATCGAGCGCGCGCCAGTCGATGAGGTGCAGATCGGCCAGCCGATCGCAAAGCTGCCGCGCGATCGCAAGCCGCCGCTCGAGCGGCCGATCGCCGTTCAGAGCCATGTAGTCGCAGACGCCCTCGGCCAGATCCATAACGATGGCGGGACGGCCGAGCCGTCTGCCCTCGATATCCGCCCATCGCAGATGCGGCACCGGCACGGAGGAGCGCTCGAGCGCGCCGAGCACGGCGGTCTCGACTCTTCGGTCGGTGTCGAGCACGCTTCCGATCGGATCGCGCCGGGCGATGAAGGCGCCCTGCCCATTCGTCCAGGAAGCGTCGAACACCCAATTCTCCCGCGAGAAACCGACCGACGTGCGGCGCAGCCCGTCAATGCGAAGCGCGGGATCGCCCAACTCCTCGGCCAGCCATTGGCGCAGCGCTTCACCGATCCCTTCGGGCGGGTTCCCGACGCTCACAATGCCGCCGGCGCCAAAATGACGAGCGGCAGCTCCCGGCCGTTGCGGCGGGTCTCGGCGTCGTAGCTCAGCACGAAGGGCTCCTCGGCGGAGATCGCGGCCAGCACCCGTTCGCGCTCGTCGCCCGCCGCCACCCGCGCCAAGACCTGGCGTTCCCGGCCCTTGACGCGGATTCGGCAATGCGGGTCGGCGCGTATGTTGAAGACCCAGTTCGGATCCTTCGGGCCGCCGCCGTTGCTGCCGACGATCACGGACATGCCTTCCCATTCGTAATAGGGCAGCACGGAGCGGCGCGTCTTTCCCGTCCGCGCGCCCGACGTGGTCAGGAGGAGGACGTGCCGATATGGCCGCCCGCGAGCCTTCGCATATTGCCAGGTTACGACCGAGAAGCCGGTCCAGCGGACGATATGCCGGTCGAGCTTGACACCCCATTGGCCGCGCAGGATCAGCCAGCGCGTATTGCCGCCGGAGGAGAATTTCTCCCGTTCGCCGATCTCGGCCTTCCCCGTGCTCATTACCGTCGAGCTTAGACCAAGGTCCGGTAAAGACAATGCCGTAAGGCGCAAGGCGTCAGTGCTGAGCCGGTACGGGGCCGTCCCGAGGAACCGGCTGCTTCAACCCCGTGTTCTGAACGTCAGGGGCAGCTTCTGATACGGGACGCGGCACATGCCATTCGACGGCGTAAATCTGGCGCCACAACTCGTCTTGCGGGACGCCATGGAAGCGAGCGGTTTGCAACTGCTCGATCGCGACATTCTCGAGCAACACAAGGCCGAGCAGATCCGGATCAATTCTCCGGGGTGGATGTATCGGCATCGCGTTGGGCTGCAATTGGCCCATGGGATCGCCGTAATCGCGGCGCTCGCCGCCTTCCTCGTCTGGTGCGGCCAGAACATGCCCGTGTCCGCGCTCGGAATCGGGACGATGACGATGGCGCTGCTGTTATTGCCGCAGCTGCTGCCGGTGCGCGGCGCGCCGCATTGGGAAGAGCGCGGGGATCCGCTCCTCCTGTCCGTTCCCGCTACGATGCGCGACGCCGCGGTGGAGCTGCGGAAGCACCTGCCCGACGTCGAGTTTCGCATCGGCGAGCTGTTTCAGGAAAAAGTCACCCTCGACCCTTATCTCGTCGCCGAATATCGCGGCGCACGGGTGCTGATCGGCATCTGGGACGGCGACCGCATCATCGCGCAGGCCTGAGCGCGATTTCCGGTTAGCGGCTCTCCCGTCCGGACTCGCGTCCGGACGGGAGATTCGTGCTTTCTAATCTAGGGCTTGTTGGCGCCGCTGTCGGGCAGCGGGTGCGGCGGCGCAGTATTGGCGGGCGCGCCGTTGACGGAGGATGGCCTAATACGAATTCACGACCCGGCCCGCGGGATCGGCCATCGCGCGCGCCAAGCGCCAGCCGTGATAATGCATGGCGGAGCGCAGCGCGTAAACGAACAGCACGGACGGGATCGGCTTCCGCGCAAGGGCGCGTAGGAAGCGGCCGAAATACACGCGCCGCGGCCCCGGCCCGGGCACGCGCGTCGCAATCCTGAGCATCAGCCCGACAGCCCGAATCATCAGCTTCGCTTGCTCGACGGTGCGCGGCCAGAAGCGGTGCTTCAGCCGCGCCGTGCGCCCATGATCATGCGCGAGCGGGCCATCGAGATAGAGCGAGTCCAGCCGGTCGAAGAAGGCAGCCGGCTCGTGCAGATCCGTCAGCACCTTGAGATAGCCGTCTCGCAAAGTCTTGCGATCGAGGCGCGCCGGGATGACGTTGGTGCCGTAATCCGGCTCATCCGACAAATCGAGCCGGTTCTCGGCCTTCAGCCGCGCGTGCAGCGGTGTCGACGGGATGGCATAGATCATGCCGATCATCGAGCTCACGATCCGCGCCTCGTGCACGAAGCGGCGCTGGGTCTCGAAGATCGTCTCGTCATCATGGTCGAAGCCCAGCATCATGCCGCTCCAGACCTCCATCCCGGCCTCCTGGATGCGATGCACTTTCTCGACCAAAGTCCCGCCGCGGCGGAGATTCTGCAGCTTCTTGGTCTCGCGCAGCGACGCCTCGTTCGGCGTCTCGATGCCGACGAAGACATGCAGCACATTGGCCTCGGCGAGCAGCGTCAGCAGCTCGTCATCATCGGCAAGGTCGATCGACGCCTCGGTGAAAAAAGTAAGGGGGTAATCGTTGCGGCGTTGCCAGCCGACGACCTCTGCCAGCACCTCCTTGATCGCCTTCTTGTTGCCGATGAGATTGTCGTCGACGATGAAGGCGACCTCCGATCCGTGGCGGCGCAGCGCCTCGAGCTCGGTGATGATCTGCGCCGCGGTCTTGAGCCGCGGCCGGCGGCCGAACATCACGATGATGTCGCAGAACTCACAGGTGAAGGGGCAGCCGCGCGTGAACTGGATCGAGCCGAAGGCGTAGCGGCGCATGTCGATCAGGTCGAGCCGCGGCGGCGGCACGCGCGTCATGTCGGTGCGCTCGGTCTGCTCGTAGCGCCGTGCCGCGCGGCCGGCCTGCCAATCCTCGAGGAAACGCGGCCAGCTATCTTCGGCCTCTCCGACGAAGATGAAATCGACCAGATTGCCGAAATAATCCTCCTCGACCGTGATCCAAGGGCCGCCCACCATCGTGGTGGCGTCGCGCCGCTTCAGCTCGGTCAGGATTTCGCGCATCCGGTGGCGCTGCACGATCATTCCGGTCAGGCCCACGAGATCGGCCTCGGCGCAGCGCGCGAAATCGATCGGCGCCACATTCTCGTCCATGATGGTGACGCGATGGTCGGCCGGTGTCAGTCCCGCGAGCAGCAACAGGCCAGCCGGCGGCAGGTTGGCCTTCTTCCCCATGAGGGGCAGCGCGTGCTCGAGCCCCCAATAGGACTCGGTGAAGCGCGGATTGATGAGCACGATATCGGCCATGCCGTCCCCCTCGGCGCGGAGAGCATAGCGCAGGCGGAGCGCCCGCGGGACCGAATTCTAATCGTTCTACGCTTTTATTTCGCGCTTCCGGTCATTCCATGAAGCGGGCCAGCAATAGGCGGCGCTGGGACAGCAGATCTTTGAAGCTGTGCAACAACTCCTCGGCCAGCAGGCTGTCGGCGCCCCTCGTCCGCAGAGCGTGGACGATCCGCGCCTGCCGCCAGACGCGGCTCTCATCCTCCCGCAATCGCCGCTCCAGACTCTCGAATTCGGTCTCGAACTGCGCCTGATCATTGACGCCGCTTCGCAACCTTGTCGAACGCTTCTCGGTCGACGGAGTGATGGTTTTCAGCATCGGCTTCCTTGGGAAGATGGTTAACGCTGAGTAAAGCCAACAGACCGGCCGGCCGGTTGTCTGTCCGTTTCCAGACAAACGTCCCGGCAGTGCTGATCAAAATCTCCGATCAGCTCAAATCGTGATCTCGAATTCGGCCGGAATCCGAGCCAAGCCTCTATTGGATACGCGGCCGGTTCCTGTTGTCGTCGGAACTATTCCAGCGTGAAGCCGACCTTCAGCGTCACCTGGTAATGGCTGACGCGGCCGTCGCGGATTTCGCCCCGCGTCCCGATCACCTCGAACCAACGCAGATTGCGGAGCGTCTCGGACGCGCGTGCGACGCCGTTCTTGACGGCGTCGTCGATGCCGGCCTCCGAGGAGCCGACCAACTCGACGACCTTGTAGACGTGATCCTGCATTTTTCCCTCCCGCGCGAATTGGCAATCCCCAGGCAACGTGCCTTGGACTCATATGGCTGCGCCCGATCGGCGATCCATGCGTGAAGGCTCAGCGGTCGGTTCGCCGGGCGCCGGTCAGATAGGCGCGCAACTGGTCTCTGCGGTGGCAATGATTGGCCAGCGCGTCCTCAAAGCCCTGCAGCAGGTCTTCCGACAATCGTGAGCGCCAGCCCTTTGCCCGGCGATACAGCACCATGGCGCGCTGACGCGCGACCCGCTCCCGGCCCTCTCGGATGTGGCGGTCCGCCATCGCCAGCATGTCCTCGAGCTGGCGCTCGAGGCTGAGGGGCGAGCGCGTGAAGATTCGCTCGCGCAATGTCTCCGGCAAACTTTCAAACCCGGGCATGATCACCGCCCCCGCATCCGGCACAGCATCGTAACACATTTTGCGATACTAATAGGTCTACGTGACAGGGAGTATATGGGCTTTTCAGGTCGGCCGACGATCGGGGGCGGGCCGGCCGCCGCTTCTCATTGGGACAGCGAATAGACGCTGGAACAGATCGAGGCTTGTGCGTGTACCGCACACGTTGGTATTGTACGATTAAGTTTCGCCGACGATATTCTCCGAGAGGGGGAACGGTCCGTGCCTTTCGATCGGGACCTCCGTGATTTGCTGCGCGCCACCAAGGCCTTGGCGCGATCGCCCGCCGAAAATGTCCAGCGGCGGCTCGAAGATCCGCGGGCCATGCTGGAGCGGTATGCGCGGGCAGGCGAGCTTCGGGTGGCACGTCAGCTCGTCAGGCTTTCTCGCCTGCAGGGCAAGAACGTAAAGCTCGCCGAGGATCTCCTGATCACCTTCGAGGATGATCATCTGGCGCGGTCCCGTGCCGAGCGGGAGAACAAGTAGGCCGAGGCGCGGAAACGGCCTGCGTCACCGCAGCATTGGCAACGAGCGGCCAATTACAATAAGATCGACCCTGACCGATCGGTCAGGGGCCGCGCGGCCCGACCGGGAGGCTTGGGAAGATCGATAATGACGACGACATTTTTCGTGATCCTGTTCGCGATCTTCGCGTTCGATACGGCCCTGGCCGGCGTCTTGGGCTGGGCCGTGCGGTCGCAGAGATATGGCAAATATCGGATTCACAAGGGCCGCAACCCGATCGCCGAGCGGCAGAAGACGACGAGCATCGCGCTCAATTATTCGCTGCCGCCGCTCATGTATGCGGCCTTTCTCTATTTCCTCGGCAATCGCGTGCTCTATGCCGGCACGCCCGGCATTCTCCGCCTGCTGGTCGAGACGCTGGGCGCGATCATGCTCTACGACTTCATGTATTATTTCTTTCACCGGGCGCTGCACTATCCGGCGGGGATGCGGCTGATCCATGGCGTGCATCACCGGGTCCGCTACGCCACCGCGGAGGCCTCGACCTATCTCCACCCGGCCGAGACGATCGGCGGGACGGCCCTTTTCCTGCTGGCGATCGTGATCCTGGGACCGATCAGCACGACCTCGTTCCTCGTCGATTTCTTCCTGTTCTCGGCGATCAACATCGTGGTGCACAGCAACCTGGTGTTCCCGCATCCGGCCTTTCGACTGTTCAACTTCTGGACGCGGACGCACGACGTGCACCACTATTACTGCCGCAACAACTACTCCTCGATCTTCCCCTTCTGGGACATGGCCTTTGGCACGGCGGAATCCGGTCGGGTCAAGTCATGACCAGCCTCTACGGTGCCGATAAAATCGCCGCCGGTTGAAAGGACCGGCCAGGCATGTTTCGGGATAGCGGACGGCGGATCGAGGGGGAGATCGTGGTCCCCGGCATCACGGTTCAGGTCTTCCGCGAAGACTACCCGACGCCGGTCGAGACGGTGATCCGCGAGAATGATCTCACGGTCGCGCTGCAGCGCCAGCCGCCGCAATTCTATTCCAGCGGCCGCTATTGTGTCGTGGGGGCGCGGGAGAGCTTCGGGACGATCGGCAGGGTGCTGGTCGTGCCGGCGGAGGCGCCCCTCCAGGTGAGAGCCTCGGGCGGGGCCGTGAGTGCGGTGCGCTGCAGCTTCGCCCGCGACCATCTCGCGCGGCATATCGGCGATGGCGGGCAGGTCGAACCGGGCGACCTCGAATCCTGTCTCGATATACGCGACCGGACGATCGCCGGCACGCTTGCCCGCATGGGCGAAGAGGCCTTCGCGCCGGGTTTCGGCAGCGCGGCGCTGACCGAGGCTTTGGGCATCGCGCTGATGGTCGAGTTCGCGCGGTATTTGAGGCGCGGCCAGCGGCCGGCGCGGCCGATCCGGGGCGGCATGTCGCCCAGGCAGCTGAAATTGATCGCGGAGATCGTCGAGGAGAGGCGGGAGCCGCCGACGCTGGAAGAGCTTGCCGACTTGACCGGCGTCAGCCGCCGGCATCTCAGCCGCGCCTTCAAGGAGAGCACCGGCCTGACGATCCATGGCTATGTCGAGCAAGCGCGCCTCGGCCGGGCGATGCGCCTGCTGGGCCAGTCCGATCTGATGATGAAGGACATCGCGCACCGTCTGGGCTTCGCCAGCGCCAGCGGCTTCTCGGTCGCCTTCCGCCGCGCCGCCGGCGAGACTCCCATGGCCTGCCGCAGGAGGCTGAGGAGCGGATTGTAGAATATATGGAAGGCTCCGCCGGACGGACGGAGCATCGGGGAGGATCGGGATGAGAATCGCCGCGGCCGCAGCCGTCGTTGCCGCATTCGCGTTTGGCGCCGTCTCGGCGCCGGCTGCCGATCCCCGATATGAAGATCCAGCCTATTGTTCCCAGGCGCTCGGTATGTCGACGCCGCTCGCGGACGGCCTCCACCGCCGCTGCATGATCGCGATCGCCGGCGCCTATCTGGATGCCGAGACCAATCCGGCGCTGGCCGCGAAGCTTCCGATCGCCGAGGACGCGACGCGGCATCTTTTGGGCCGGGCGGACTCTCACGGCGCGCTTGGCAAGGCCGGTATCCTGGCCGCGCTCGATCAATCGACCGTTGCGTCGATCAAGAACCGCCAATGGTCGGTGGAGGGCGATGTGGCCTATGTCGTCTACGACGCCGCGCTGCGCACTGATCCCAAGCCCACGCCCTATTCTTTCGGCGAGCGGATCACAATCGACAAGGGCATGATCAAGGACGTCATTCTACTGGCGCCGAGCGGCGTCCAATGAGGGCCGCGCTTCTTGCCGTCGCGCTGCTCGCGGCTTCGGGCGCCCGCGCGCAAAGCGCCGACTATGATGAGGCCGTGCGCTGCTCGCAGCGTCTAGGGGGAGCCGGGGCAGGCGCCCTGACGGGCGAAGCGCGCCGCCGCTGCATTGTCGCTATTGCCACCACCTATATCGAGGGCGAGCAGAACAGCATTCCGCCCGAGAAGGAGCTGCTCGCCGACGATGTGGCGCGCCATCTGATCGGCACGCCCAGAGTCAACGCGCCGGGCGGCCGCGCGAAGATCATTGCGGCGCAGCCTGCTTCCTTCGTGATCGGCGCGATCCGCAACCGGCGTTGGACAGTCGACGGCGACGACGCCTGGATTCTCTATGACGGCTATCTGAAGCCCGACCTGTCGAAGCCCGGCTTCTATGTCGCCGAGCGGATCACCGTCGAGAAGGGGCTCGTCAGCGAAATCATGATCGCAGCCGTGGCGCATCCCGAATGAAGGCGTCGCCGATCTCTTTCGTCGTTCTTCTGCTTGCGCTGACGGCGCCGCCCGCGCAGGCGACCAATGCTTGGCCGTTCTCGGGCGGCGGTCTCGCCAACGCGCGCGACGCGGCGGGCGGTGTCGGCGACCCGGTCAAGATGATGGGCTGTGGTCATTGACTAAACTAACTAAACTTAGTTTAATAATGGGCATCATGCGAACCGTCAACATTCACGAAGCGAAGACGCATCTTTCACGGCTGGTCGATGATGCCGCCAACGGGGAGCCCTTCGTCATCGCCAAGGCTGGAAAGCCGCTGGTGAAAGTCGTTCCGCTCGGCGCACCGGATCCCTGTCAGGCCAAACGGCTCGGCTTCATGGCTGGGCAGATCGCCGTTCCGGACGATTTCGACCGCATGGGCGCCGAGGAGATCGAGGAGCTGTTCGGCGGCGGCCGATGAAGCTTCTGCTCGATACTCATCTCCTGCTGTGGGCGGCTGGAGAACCGAAGCGGTTGTCCAAGAAAGCGCGCGCGCTGATCGCGAATACTGATACCGACCTGCTGTTCAGTCCCGCCAGCCTTTGGGAGATTGCGATCAAGCGCGGCCTCGGCCGCGACGATTTCCAGGTCGAGCCGCGATTGCTGCGCCGGGGACTGCTCGATAACGGCTATGACGAGCTTCCGATCACGAGCGAGCACGCTGTTGCGATCGGCGATCTCCCACCGATTCACAGGGACCCGTTCGATCGGATGCTGGTCGCTCAGGCGATCGTCGAGGGGATCACCTTGCTGACGGCGGATCCGCTTGTGGGTCGCTACCCGGCCCCGGTGCGTCTCGTATAGGGCTATGCCCGCTTCAGCACCTTGTCGGCGAACAGCTCCATGCACTGCCAGGCGCGGTCGAGCGGAATGCCGCCGGCGAGGGGGTGGAGGATCGGTTTCCAGTCGCGGCCGGTGACCTGCGCGGCGCGGGTGAGGCATTCGTCGGGCGTGATAATCTCATAGATGCGTTGACGCCTGAGCTCGTCGACCGAATCCGTGTCGGATTGGAGGGGGCGCGCCACGCGGTTGCTTTGCCAGGCGCTGTATTGCTTCGTCTCCTTGAGGAAATAGGGGGCGAGCTCGCGCCAGGCGCGGTCGGGATCCTCGTCGATGAAGAAGAGCGTCAGGTCCTCGTGATTCGCGACATGGCCTTCATGGCCGAGGCGCCGGCACTCGTCGAAATAGAGAGCCTCGAGCTCCGGCATCGGTTGCGCGGGGAAAAAGGGCAGCCCGTGCTTGGCCGCGCGCTTCGCCGCCGACCGGCTCATGCCGCCATAGAAGAAAGGCGGGTGCGGTTTGCTGAAGGGGGCGGGTGAGACATGCGCCAGCCGGCCGCGATATTCGAACGGCTCGCCTTTCCAGGCGGCGAGCAGAGTCTCGATGATGAAGTCTGTCTGCTCGCCGCGCCTCTCCCAATCCTTGTCGTGCAAATGATATTCGATCTCGCGATAGCCCTGACCCAGGATGAAGAAGAAGCGTCCGCGGCTCGCGAGATCCAGGATCGCGACGTCCTCTGCGAGCCGGATCGGATCGTAAAGGTTGCCAAGCAGCGCCGAGGCGCGAATGCGCGCGCGTTTCGTGCGGCTCACGATCAGCCCGGCCATGATGAGCGGCGAAGGAAGCCAGCCGATCTCGGAATCGTGATGCTCTTCGACATTGACGAGGGCGAAGCCGTTCCGGTCGGCATACTCCGCCATGTCGATCGCCGCATTGTAGCGATCGGCCTCGGCTCCTCCGTCGGCGCCCTTGCCGCTCATATTGATGCGCAACGTCGCGCTGATGGCCATCAGCCTTTTTCCTCTTCTAGATATTTCCGGTGCCGCCCCACCGGCCGCACGAGCACGAATTCGATCGTGTGGTCGAGCGGCAGGTCGAAGCAGCGGGCGATCTGCTCGCCGACGATTTCGGCCCGCATCAGGCCTTCGAAATGGGTGCCGCGCTCCAGCCAGTCGGCATAGGCTTCCAGGCGCGCGGCCTCGTCCCAATCACGGCCGAAGCCGGTGCCTGTATCGCCGGGAATGAAGCAGGTGACCGCGATATTGTCGCCCTGGACCTCGTCGCGCAGCGCATCGGTGAAATGCTCGAGCGCGGCCTTGCTCGCGCGGTAAATCGAGAGGTGGCTGAACGCGTCGGGGCGATGCACGATCGCGGAAGACACATTGACGATCCGCCCGCCGCCCTGGCGTCGGATGCAGGGGATCACCGCCTGGCAGGCATGTACCGCGGCCAGAAAATTAAGCCCGACCTGATGATCGATCTGCTTTGGATTAAGAACCTCGACGCGACCCGCGTAAGAGACGCCGGCATTATTCACGAGGCCGTCAATCCGGCCGAAATGCCGCTCGGTTTTTGCGATCGCGGCGGAGACGGCTTCACGGTCGGTGAGGTCGACGGTGAGCGGCAGCGTATCGCCGCCGAGCTCCTCGGCCGCGGTCGTGATCGCTTCCGCGTTCCGTCCCATGATCGCGAGCTTTGCGCCACGGGCGTGGAGCGCGGCGGCCGCGTGAAAGCCGATATTGCGGCGCGCCGGACCGGTGACGATGACGACCTTGCCGGCGAGCGCCGGGCTCGCGCCGGGCTTGCTCATTCCTTGAGATCGCTCAAGATGTTTTCCTGCATCAGCTTCCGCACCGCCTCGGTCGTCGGCAACGAGACGCCGATGTGATGCGCCATCTCTATAGCAAGATCGAGATCCTTCTGGCCGAGCGTGACGAGGTCCTGCTGCGTCTTGCGGAACGCCGCGGCGCCCATCTGGGCGGGACCGGAGAGCCGGAACTTGACGTACTGGCCCATCGCGGTGGTCAGGTTGCCGTTGTCCTTCATGACCGAGGTCAGCATCTCCGGATCCAGCCCCAGCGCCTGGGCCAGGCGATAGCCTTCGAGCGCCGACATCAGTTGGATGTAGGTCACGAGATTGTTCGAGACCTTGAGCGCGATGCCCGCGCCGGTCGCGCCGGCGTGGATGATGTTGCCGCAATAGGCTTTCAGTAGAGGCTTGGCCCGCTCGAGCTGCTCGGCCGAACCGCCCACCATGCAGACCAGATTGCGGGCCCGCGCCGCCATTGGCCCGCCGCTGACCGCGGCATCGATGAGATCGACGCCTTTGGCGGCGGCCTTCTCCGCAAGCGCCCTGATCGTGGAGGCGTGAACGGTGCTGTGGACCGCAATCAGCGAGCCCTTCTTCATCGTGTCCAGCAGCCCGTTTGCGCCGGTCACCACATCCTCGACCTGCTTGTCGTTCAGCACGCAGATGCCGACCAGGTCGGACCGCGCGCCGACATCCGCGGGCGAGGCCGCGAGACGGCCCTTCCCGTCGAATTTGGCCAGCGCGGCCGGGAACACGTCGTAGAAGCTGCCGTCGAACGGCGGCTCCGTAAGCTGCTCGGCCATGGCGCTGCCGATCATGCCGAGCCCGATATAGCCGACCTTCATCCTCGTTCCTCCCGTCCTGGTCACCCCAGTCGTTTACATTGCAGCCGAATGGTTTTCCAGGCGGATGTTAGCGGAATTCCGGAGCCGTGGAAGCCGTTCGCTCGCTTTCTGGCCGGAATCGAAAATTTCGGCGCCGCCGCCAAAGCAGGGCCGCTTCATGAAGACAGGGCGGGAGCGCAGATATAGGATCGCGGCAGCGCATCCGGGACAGGCTCGATGGTCCATTACGATCCGTTCGATCACTCGCATCATGACAACCCTTACCCGCTCTATCGGCGGCTCAGGGACGAGGCGCCCGCTTATTACAACGAGAAATACGGCTTCTGGCTGCTCTCGCGTTACGAGGATTGCCGCAACGCGGCGGCCGATTTTCGCACCTTCACCAGCGCGCTCGGCACATCGCTCGAAGAGCTGAAGGCGCAGGAGCCGTCGCTGATCAACGCCGATCCGCCGATCCATACGCGCCTGCGCAATCTGGTCACCAAGGCGTTCCAGCCGCAACAGGTGAATCCGCTGGAGGAGGCGGTGCGCGCCATGGCGCGCGAGCTTCTGGCGCCGGCGCTTGCCAAGGGCGGGATCGACATCATCGCCGATTTCGCTGCGCGGCTGCCGATGGCGATCATCTGCCAGATGCTGGGCTTCCCGCGGGCCGACGAGGATATGTTGCGCGGCTGGACCGACGCGGTCGTGCATCGCGACGAAGGCGTGTTCGAGATGCCGGATTCCGGGATGCAGGCGACGTTGAAGCTGTTCGACTATTTCGAGCGCGACATGCAGAAGCGGACCGGCCTGCCCGCGCGCGGCGACCTCGTGACAAGCCTCATGGAAGCCGAGGCGGAGGGCAAGCTCACGCACAAGGAGGTGCTAGGCTACATCTACATTCTTTCGATCGCCGGCAACGAGACTACGACGAAGCTGATCGGCAACATGGTCTATCAACTCCACAAGCATCCCGATCAGAGAAAGCTGCTGCTCGACGACATGTCGCTAGTGCCCGGCGCGGTGGAGGAGACGCTGCGCTATGACGGGCCGACGCAGATGATGGCGCGCACGACGACGACGGACGTCGACCTTCACGGCAGGACGATTCCCGCCGGCAGCAAGGTCGGGCTGCTCTTCATCTCGGCCAACCGCGATGAGCGCAAGTTCGATAATGCCGAGGCTTATGACATCAGGCGTGACGCCAAGGACCATCTGGGCTTCGGTTTCGGCCTGCATGCCTGTCTCGGCATGCATCTGGCGCGGCTGGAAGGAAAGGTCGCGCTGGAGGAGATCCTCAGCGCGATGCCCGATTTCGCCGTCGACGAGACCGGGCTCGACCGGATGCACTCGCCCAATGTGCGGGGCTTCACGCGGGTGCCGGTGACATTCGGTCCGTCCGCCGAATAGTCCCTCTCCGCCTCCGGAGGGGCCGGAGCGGGATGGATTATCGCCGGCGCCCAAAATCGAAAAACCGGAGATCGGGCGCGCTCGTGTTGTGGCGTGAGGGGCGCGAGCGAAAGAACGACACGTCGCTTGCCACGGTGTCGAACGGCGCCAGGATCGGCGAGGTATGATTGCCGACGCCGATCTCCGCAGTATCCGCCATCTCATCGCTCACATACATCGAGCGCAGCGCTGCGAAGGGCGCGTCGCGCGTCTGCGCCGGCAATTCGACCTCCAACCGCGTTGCGGCCCGCGTCGCGGACATGATGCGCAGCGAGCCGGCTCCGTTCTTGAAAACAAGATGGAATTCCAGCCGCCGTGGATCGAAGGCGACCGAAGACAGCCGGACGAACGGACGGCCCTCATCCTCGATCGGGCCGATGAGGAAGGAGCTGCCATAGGCGGTGTCGGGCTTGTCGTCGGCGGGCAGCGGCTTGGCGCGCCAGTAGCCGTCGGCGGGGTAGAGCACCAGGATCTCGACCCGCCGCCCGCCGATCTTGCGGATCAGCTGCACCAGATGCAGGCCGTGGGCGACCGTGCGGCCGACCCGGAAATCGATGCTCTCCGGCCGCCAGAAGCCGGCATAGGTGTGCCCGACCAGCATCCAGTCGGCATCCTGCCACAGCAGCACATCCTTCGGCACGGACGGATAGCTTGGATCGTGCGACTGATCGCAATTCGCGAAGTCCGGCGCGTCGATGTCTTCGGTCACCGCATAGACCGGGGGCCGCGCCTCGATCCCGAAATGCCGGACGCCAGCACCCTCGAACTTCACGTAGACATTGTCGTCCTCGGCGCAGCGCGTCGGATGAGAGGCGTTCTCGATGCGCACGGTTTCGCCGGCATGCGCGGGAAGGGCCAGCAGTAAGGCCAGGGCGATGAGGAGCGGTGGTGCGATCGGCTTCATCGTCAAAGCAATCGAAGATTGCTATGCTCCGCGCAAGCGCCGCGGCGTGCGCGGCCGAAAGCGGGGAGGAGGCAGCCATGGCGAAAAGCGGGAATCCGGAGCACGAGAATCGTGATGTCGCGCAGGGCGCGGAGCTGTCGCGGCGACAATTCGCGGCGGGGTCGCTGGCGGGCGGATTGGCGATTGCGAGCCCGGTTTCGGTCATCGCCGCGCCGGCGCTGACCGAGACGGATGTCGAGATCAAGACGCCGGATGGCACCTGCGACGCCGCTTTCATCCATCCGGCGAGCGGCGCCTATCCCGGCGTCATCATCTGGACCGATGCGTTCGGCTTGCGCCCGACCTTCCGCGACATGGGCCGACGGCTGGCGGCCGAAGGTTATGCGGTGCTGATTCCCAACCCCTATTACCGCTCGTCGAAGGCGCCGGGCATCAGCCCCAACATCAATTTTCAGGACCCTGGGGATCGGGCGAAGCTGATGGCGGTGATGGGACCGCTGACCGCGCCGGGCGCCGCCGAGCGTGATGCGGTGGCCTATGTCGATTTCCTCGACGGACAGCCGGCGGTGAAGAAATCCGCCAAGATCGGCACCACCGGCTATTGCATGGGCGGCCCGCTCACCATGCGAACGGCGGCGATCCGGCCCGACCGCGTGGGCGCCGGCGCATCATTCCATGGCGGCGGGCTTGTGACGGACAAGCCCGAAAGCCCGCACCTGCTCGTGCCGAAGATCAAGGCGCGCTACTATTTCGCAATCGCCGAGAGCGACGACAAAACCCAGCCCGAGGCCAAGGGCAAGCTGAAAGCGGCCTTCGCCGCGGCGCACGTCCCCGCCGAGATCGAGGTCTATGCCGGCTCGATTCATGGCTGGTGCGTGCCCGACATGCCGCTCCGTGACGGCCAGCCGATCTATAACCAGCCCTTGGCCGAACGCGCCTGGGGGCACCTGACCGGCTTGTTCAAGGCCACGCTGGTGTGAGACTGCCCTCATTGCGCCGGAGCCGGTCCTCGGGTCGGCTTGCGGCCCGAGGGGAATGACGAAGAAGCCTTAATTTCCGAGCGGCTTTATATCCGTGAAGTGCGCGAAGATCTGCGGCCGCTCGATCATGTCTTCGTCGCTGGTGATCAGGTAGCGAACCAGCGTGCCGCTGAAGGCGACCTTCTGCCCGATTTCAATCTTCTTCAATCGCTCGGCGACGGGCGAGAAGGCGCGAACCAGCGTGACATGCTCGGGATCGTCACTGAGCGAACGCACGGTCCGGACGGTCACGTTCGGGCCGATTTCGAGCGTGATCCAGGCATCGCCCTCGCGTGTCCGGCCATGCTCCTTCACGACGGCGACCCAATCCTTCGCCTGGTCGCTGACCTGGATGAAATTCGCCAACTTGACCTGCATTCCCATGCGCACATCGGCCCGCTTGCCGACGGTTCCGGCGCCATTCAGATCGTCGCGCGCATTGCCGATGATCGTCAGGAAATCGCGCTCGCGTTGGGGCGCGGCGGCTTCCAGCGCGGGAAATATGGCCGGCCCGGCAATGGAGACCGCGGCCGACGCCGCGGCAGCAAGGAAGGAGGCTATTGCAAGGAAACGGCGCATCCGCCCCTCGGTCCAGATACGACCCTTCCAGTATCATCCGCGCTTGCGTCGCGCCAGTCCCGGGCCGGCGCCGGTCTCATTCGCCGCCCGGAGGCATTCAAACCGAGCAAGCGGAGCGTAATCCGCCCGACAATTGTTGCCGACCGCAAGCGACGGCGGACCGCGTCGCTGTTCCGCTCTACGATATCCGAGACGCTTCTCATCCCCGCACCGTCATGCGACGCTCGGCGCCATGAAGGACATTCGCGCGCTGACATCGTTGCGCGGGGTCGCGGCCATCTGGGTGCTGCTCTTCCATCTCGAGCTCGAGCGGCCCGTGTTCCCCGCTGGTCTCAGCAAGGCGCTGGCGATCGGGCGGGGTTATGTCGCGGTCGATCTGTTCTTCGTGCTGTCGGGCTTCGTGATGGCGCTGACCTATGCCGAGTCCTTCCGGACGCGGCCCTTCGCGGTCGCCTATCCCGACTTTCTCCTGCGACGCATTGCACGGGTGATGCCGCTGAACGCGGTGATCGTCCCGGCATTGGCTGCGATCGTGTGGCTTTCGCCGTGGCAGGCGGGGGATAGCTTCGCCGCGGCGCGCGATCCTTGGGCGGTGCTGGCCAATCTCTTCCTGGTCCAGGATTGGGGGCTGGCGCCGTCGATCGATAAGCCCGCCTGGTCGGTCTCGATCGAGATGGGGGTCTACCTCCTCTATCCTTTCCTGCTGGCGCTCGCCTGGAGCCGCGGCTGGCTGCTCGCCCTCCTCGGCGGCGCGGCGGGGCTGGCCTGGGTATCCACGAGCGGCCATGGGGTGGTGAGCCAGGGGCTTCTGGTTGGCGACATCGTGCGCGGGCTGGCCGGCTTCACCTTCGGGCTGCTGTGCTTCAGGGCTTACGCGGTTGGCCGTCCAAGGGTGCTGGAAAGGCTCGAGCCGGCCGTCATTCTGCTTTTCTGGACCCTGGCCGTTTGGTCCCCGGTCGATCTCTGGCCGATTCTCGCCTGCCCTGCGGTCGTGCTCTGCCTGGCGGCCGAACGCGGGCCGTTCGCGCGGCTCCTGAGCTTGGAGCCGCTGCACTATCTCGGCCGGATCTCCTATTCGATCTATCTGGTCCATTATCCGATCCTGGGCGGGCTCAACTTCCCGGCTGTGGGCCGTGTTCCCTATGCCGCGCTCGCGATCGGGCTCACCCTGCTGGTCGCCTCCGCCACCTATCGCTGGATCGAGCTGCCGGCGCGGCGGCGGATCGCGCGGCTGGCGGGAAACATTGCAACTGTGCGGAGACCGGTCGATACGGCTATAGTGGGCTGAACGGGGCGCAGACATAGGGGGAAGCGATGCTCGATCTGGTGATCAAGGGCGGGAAGGTCGTCGACGGCACCGGCGCGTCGGCGAAAATGGCCGATGTCGGCGTCAAGGACGGCCGGATCGCCGCGATCGGCGCGGTGACCGAGCCCGCCAAGGAGACCATCGATGCCGAGGGCCGCGTGGTCGCGCCCGGTTTCGTCGACATCCACACCCATTACGACGCGCAGGCCTTCTGGGACACGAGCCTCAGCCCTTCCTGCTATCACGGCGTCACGACGATCGTCGGCGGCAATTGCGGCTTCTCGATCGCGCCGCTGTCCGGCAAGGCCGAGGACAGCGAATATCTGCTGACCATGCTGGCGCGGGTCGAGGGCATGCCGGTGGAGAGCCTGCGCACCGGCGTGCCTTGGGACTGGACGTCCTTCGGTCAGTTCCTCGACAAGCTCGACGGCACGCTGGGCCTCAACGCCGCCTTCATGGTCGGCCACTCGGCGATCCGCCGCTCGGTGATGGGAGAGCGCGCGGTCGGCCAGAAGGCGACGCCTGAAGAGATCAAGAAGATGCAGGATCTGCTCCGCGCTTCGCTGCGCGAGGGCGGACTCGGTTTCTCCAGCACCATCTCGCCCACGCACAATGATGCGGCGGGACAGCCCGTGCCGTCGCGCCATGCCAGCGACGAGGAGCTGCTGGCGCTGGCGCGCGTCTGCAGCGAGTTTCCCGGCACGACGATCGAGTTCCTCCCGTCGGTCGGCGCCTTCGGCGAGGAGCAGATGGAGCGCATGACGCAGCTGTCGCTCGCCGCCAAGCGGCCGGTGAACTGGAACGTCATCGTCGCCAATTCCGCCAATCGCGAGATGCTGAAGCGGCAGCTTTCGGCCGGCGACTATGCGAAGGAGCGAGGCGGCCGCGTGGTCGGGCTGGCGATGGCGCAGCCGATCGCGCTCCGTCTGAACCTGATGAGCGCCTTCGTGCTGGATGCGCTGCCCGGCTGGGACACGGTCGTGCAGATGCCGATCCCTGAGCGCATGAAGGCCCTCAAGGATCCGGCGGTCCGCGAGCGGCTCGACCGCATGGCGAATTCGGAGGCGGCCGGCACTTTCCGCAACCTCGCGAAATGGGAGACCTATACGATCGTCGAGACGTTCGAGCCCAAGAACAAGAAATACGAGGGCAGGACGGTCGGCGCGATCGCGACCGAGGAGGGCAAGAAGCCCTTCGACGCGCTGCTCGATATCTGCCTGTCGGAGGATCTGAAGACCTCCTTCTCGCCGCCGGCCTTCGGCGGCGACGAAGAGAGCTGGAAGCTGCGCGCCGAGGTCTGGAAGGATTGGCGCACCGTGATCGGCGGCTCGGATGCCGGCGCGCATCTCGACATGATCGATACCTTCGCCCTGTCGTCCGCGGTGCTGGGGCCCGGTGTGCGCGATCGCGCGTTGCTGTCCCTCGAAGAGGCGGTGCACCTGCTGACCCAGGTGCCGGCCGAGCTGATCGGCCTGCGCGATCGCGGCGTGCTGAAGCAAGGCGCCTGGGCGGATATCGTCGTGTTCGATCCCGCCACGATCGGCACCGGGCCGCTGCACACGCGCTTCGACCTGCCGGGCGGCGCCGGCCGGCTCTATGCCGACGCCGAGGGCATCGGCCACGTCATCGTCAATGGTCGCGAGATCGTGCGCGACAACACGCTGACCGGCGTTCCCGCGGGCAAGATCCTCCGCTCCGGCCGCGACACTTATACCGTCGAGGTGCCCGGCGCGGTGCATTGAGCGCGCGACGGCATCGCCGCTTGCGGATCGGCTTCGTAGAGCGCCCGCAGCGCGGTCTTCTCCGCCTGCACTTGCGGCAGATTCAGGATATGCGCGGCGCGCAGATCGAGCGCGACCTGGTCAGGGTTCGCCAGCACCGATGCGTGACCGGAGCCCGCGAGCAGCGTGATCGCCACCGTCCTGCTCTTCATCCGGCGGTCGCCGCGCGGCGACCGGCCTGGCGGCCGAAGAAGGTGGCGTCCGCCACGGACATGCCGGAGCTGTAGCCTTTGCCCCAGCGCGGCAGCCCGCAGGCGGTCCGGCCGGCGGCATAGAGGCCCGGGATGATGCGCCGATCCTCGGTCAGCACCTCGCCCGTCGGTAGCGTGTCGAGGCCGCCCAGCGTGAAGTAGGAATAGAAGGCTTGACCGATCGTGCAATCCAGCGCCGCGAAGGGCGGTTCGGTGAGCGGCTTCAGCCATTTCGCGGCTTTGTGGAACAGCGGATCCTCGCCGCGCGCGGCGAATTTGTTGTAGATCTCGACGGTCGATGTAAGCGTTCCTTGCGGCAGGCCCAGCTCGGCCTCGACCTCGGCCCAAGTCTCGCCGGTGGCGCAGATGTCGACGCGCGCCAGCTCGTGCTCGTCGGGCCGCGCGAAGATCGCGCTGTCGGCCAGCAGGAAGATGCGGTCGCCCTTCTGCTCGATGATGTGGGCGCCGACGCGACCGTGATAACAATCCTCGTTGATGAAGCGCTGGCCCTGCTCATTGACGAAGATGCCCTTGACCAGGGATTCCGGCGGATACCAGGGCACCGTGCAGAAGCATTGATCCATATGGATCGCGGCGGCGCCGACGCTCATTCCCATCTCGATTCCGGCGCCGTCGTCGCTGGGATTGCCGATCGGGTCGTTCGAGCGCAGGAAGTTGGGCGCGTGGCGGCGCACCATGTCGCGATTCATCACGAAGCCGCCCATGCAGAGGATCACGCCCTTCGCGGCGCGCGCATAGCGCGTCTGATTGTCCATGCGGACGACGAGCCCCTTCACCGCGCCGGTCTCGTCGGTGATCAGCGCCAGCGCGCGGCTGTCGTAGCGGATGTCGACGCCCAGCGCCTCGACCCGCTTGGCCAGCACATCCATCACGAGACGTCCGCCGCCCCAGCCCATCCATTGGGGCGTATGGCCGCGCGGGCAGGGCTTGGCCTCGGCGGAGAAGGGCCAGGCCTCCTCGCTGCCGCACCAGATGAGGCAATCGTCGCCTTTGGGCTCGATGATCTTGGTTGCGATGTAGGTGTCCTTGTAAGGGACTCCCTGCTCTCTCATCCAAAGATGATGCGCGAGGCTGTTCTCGGCATAGAGCCGGACCTTGGCTTCGTCGGCGTCCGGGCCGCCGGCCATCTTCAGATAGCGGTAGAAATCCTCGGTCTGGTCCTCGAAGCCGGCCTTCCGTTGCGCCTGGGTGCCCCCATTGCCGCCGACATACATCTCGCCGCCGGACATGGCCGTGGTCCCGCCATTTCCCGACGCACGCTCAAAAAGGGTGACCTTCGCGCCGGCGGCGGCTGCCTCTATGGCGGCGCAGGCGCCGGCACCGCCGAACCCTACGATCGCGACCTCGGTCTCGATGTCCCAGCGCGGCACCCGGGCCAGCGGGCAAGGACGGGTAGGCGAATAGTCGGATTCGGTCATTGCGGCGGTCTTCCCTCGTGGTTTCTGCGGACCCCGTCACACCTAACCGAAAATCGTGGTTAACACGACGCTTTTGGCCCCACATGGCCGCCCAAAGCTTGTACTTTCTAGCGAAGACCACAGATAACGGAAGCGAATGCGAAAGTCTGGCGGGCGGACGAACTGCCAAGCCGGTTCGGCGTTTCGAAAGTACGAAACGGCGGCGCAATGCGGCAATAGGCGGCGGAGGCGGGGGGTGCGCGCGCAACGATCACACGATAAGGATGTGACCGAACGGCGTGCGGCCCCGGGACCGAACGGGGCGATTCTTTGAAGCCAGATTCGTTTTTGGGGAAGTCGGTGTCATTGACGGCAAGCAAATTCGAGGTTCCGGCGCCAACCGGACATCGCGGCCTTCGTGCCTGGGTCGAGAGGGTCGCGGCGCTGACTGAGCCCGCCTCAATCCATTGGTGCGACGGGTCGCGCGAGGAATACGACGCGCTCTGCGCGGAGCTCGTGCGCAGGGGCACCTTCCGCCGGCTTTCCGACGCCAAACGGCCGGGCTCGTATCTCGCCGTCTCCGATCCGGCCGATGTCGCCCGCGTCGAGGATCGGACCTTCATCTGCTCGCTGAAGGAGGAGGACGCCGGCCCGACCAACCACTGGCGCGATCCCGAAACCATGCGCGCGGAGCTGACCGAAAGCTTCCGCGGGTCGATGCGCGGCAGGACGATGTATGTCGTGCCCTTCTCGATGGGCCCCTTGGGCTCTCCGATCGCGCGGCTTGGGGTCCAGCTCACGGATTCGGCTTATGTCGCGGTCTCGATGCGGATCATGACCCGGATGGGCAAGGCCGCGCTCGACGTGCTGGGCACCGACGGGACGTTCGTCCCCTGCCTGCATTCGGTCGGCGTGCCGCTCGCGAATGAGGCCGCTGACGTGCCGTGGCCTTGCAATCCGCCGAAACTCTGCGTCGCGCACTTTCCGGAGACGCGCGAGATCTGGTCCTTCGGCTCCGGCTATGGCGGCAACGCGCTTCTGGGCAAGAAATGTCTCGCGCTGCGCATCGCGTCGGTGCTGGCGCGTGACGAGGGCTGGCTCGCCGAGCACATGCTGGTCCTCAAGCTCACTTCGCCCCAGGGGCAGGTGAAATATGTCGCCGGCGCCTTCCCCAGCGCCTGCGGCAAGACGAATCTCGCGATGATGATCCCCAGCCTGCGGGGCTGGAGGGTCGAGACGATCGGCGACGACATCGCCTGGATGAAGTTCGACTCCGAGGGCCGCCTCCGCGCAATCAATCCCGAAGCCGGGCTCTTCGGCGTGGCGCCCGGAACCGGCCGCGAGACGAATCCGAACGCCGTCGACGCGGTGGCCCAGGGCTCCATCTTCACCAATGTCGCCAGGACTTGCGACGACGACGTGTGGTGGGAGGGGCTGACCCGCGAGCCGCCCCGCGGCCTCACCGACTGGCGGGGCGAGCCCTGGCGCGCCGACGCCGGCCGCACGGCCGCGCATCCGAATGCGCGCTTCACCACGCCCTTGGCCCAATGCCCGTCGATGGCGCCCGAATGGGACGATCCTGCGGGCGTGCCGATCGACGCGCTCCTGTTCGGCGGCCGGCGCTCGACGGTCATGCCGTTGGTATTCGAGACGCGGAGCTGGGAAGAGGGCGTCTTCTTCGCCGCTCAGATGAGCTCAGAGACGACCGCTGCGGCCACCGGCGCGGTCGGAAAGCTGCGCTTCGATCCGATGGCGATGCTGCCCTTCTGCGGTTACAATATGGGCGACTATTTCGCCCATTGGCTCGAGATGGGCCGCCGGCCTGGCGCCAAGCTGCCGCGGATCTTCTTCGTCAACTGGTTCCGCAAGGGGCCGGACGGGAAATTCCTTTGGCCGGGCTTCGGCGAGAATTCCCGCGTCCTGGCCTGGATCTTCGGCCGCTGCGCCGGAACGGCCTCCGCCGAAGAGACGGCGGTGGGTTTCGTGCCCAAGCTGGACGACCACGGCCTCGATGTGGGCGGCCTCGGGCAGTCGGCCGAGTCCCTCGCCTCGCTGCTCAAGGTCGACGCGGCCGAATGGATGGGGCAGCTGCCCCAGGTCGAAGGCCATTTCGCGCGTTTCGGCGCGCGGCTTCCGCCGGAGTTCGTCGATCAGCTCAAGCGGCTTTCGAATAGGCTCGAATCGGCTGCCGGCTGAGGTGGTGCGACGATCTGGTGGATCGTCCTATCGAATCATCGCTACCGTGTAGATATCGGAGTTGGTATAAGTCCTGAGGGCGTCCAGCCGCGGGCGCGTTCGGGCTGGGCCGTCCGGCGCCCGTGATTTCGAGAAGAAGAACAAGAAGATCGGCGGGCCCGCGGCAGGGTAGCGAATCGGGGAGGATTTGCATGTTCGATAGATTGGCGCGCGGAGCGTTGTTCACGGCGGCCGTCGGGCTCGTGAGCTGGGCGGGTTCGGCCGCGGCGGAGACCAAGAGCTTCGTCGTCAGCTATTTCTACGACGCCAACTGGTCGGACGGGAAAACCGACTGCCCGGACGGCACGAACCTGTCGGCGATCGATTTCTATCGCCGAGATTTGGCCCGGCTCGGCCACTCGCACGAGGAGATCGAGGCCGCCCTCAAGGACTTTCCGGGCGAGGGCGGGCTGACGCAACCCTGGGTGCCGCTCGTCATCACCCGCGGCAACGGCAAGGACAATGTCTACCAGCACCCCGAGACGGCCCCCGACCCGGGGCTGAAGACCGTTCAGGGCAAGTACGCGTACGGCTTCAACCTCGACGGCAAGGGCGCCGCCTCGCCCAATTCCTTCGTCGAAGATCCCGACACGCATGAGAAGGGCGTCAACAATCAGCTCTATCGCGTGATGGGCTGCATCCGCTCCTATCGCGGCCTGCCGGAGCCCGGCCGTCCGAGCCTGCCGGAGAATCTGTGGGACGTCATGCGCGACGTCGCGCCGGCCTGGCTGATTACGATCAGCAGCCCCGGAAGCCTGTCGCAGGATGGCGACGTCACGATTTCGATCGACCGGGCGACCGACCGCATCACGCGCGATGCGAGCGGCACCGCCGCGCAAGCCGATATGTCCTATCAGATCGATCCCGATTCCCGCTCGCACAACGAGCTCAAGGGGCACATCCATAACGGCGTGGTGACCACGACCGAGCCCGGCAATGTGCACATCGTCTTCGACCCGTATCTGATGCCCGAGCTCGATTTGAGCCGAGCGAAGATGCGCATCGAGATCAAGCCGGACGGCACCGCCTGGGCGCTCTTGGGCGGCTATCAGCCCTGGAAGATCGTCTATTACAGCATGGCCAACCAGGGTCACATCAAGGAATACGCCGCATCGATCGACGTGCCGGCGCTCTATTATGCGCTGAAGAAATACGCGGACGCCGAGCCCGATCCGAAGACCGGCGAAAACACGGCCATCTCGAGCGCCTACCGCATCGAGGCGGTGCCGGCCTTCGTCGTGCAGCCGAATGCCAACGCCAACAAGACCGCTGCGGCCGACCAGGTCGGCGCGCAGACCCAGTCCCGCTGATCGGAGTCGGTGAAGAAATGCGATTGATGAAGGGCAAGACGGGTCTGGCAATTTGCGCCGCTCTGCTTTTGGCTGCGCCCGCGCTGGCGGACGAGTCGGGAAGCCAGGGCGGCGACATCGTCACCCGGCGGCTGACGCAGGAGCAGTATCGGCACATCATCGCCGACGTGTTCGGCCCGACCATCAAGGTCGGGGGGCGCTTCGAGCCCGATATGCGCCGCGACGGCTTGATCGGAGTGGGCGCCGCAACCGTCAGCGTCACCGCATCGGGTCTGGAGGCATATGATCAAATCGCGCGCAACATCGCCGCCCAGGTAGTGAGCGAGCAGCACCGCGCGACGCTCATTCCCTGCAAGCCCAAATCGGCGACCGAGCCCGACGATGCCTGCGCCAAGCAGTTCCTGTCCGAGGTCGGACGTCTCCTCTATCGCCGTCCGCTGAAGGCTGAAGAGCTGCAGGCGCGCGTCCAGGTCGCGTCGGCCTCGGCGACGAAGCTCAAGGATTTCTATGCCGGCCTCGGCACCAGCCTGGCCACCTTGTTGGTCTCGCCGCATTTTCTCTTCCGCGAGGAGGTCGCTGAAGCCGATCCGGATCACACCGGCCAGTATCGGCTGGACGGCTACTCCAAGGCGTCGCAGCTGAGCTTCTTCCTGTGGGATGCCGCGCCCGACCCTGAGCTCTTGAATGCCGCCGAGAAAGGCGATCTCAACAGCCGGAGCGGGCTCGAACATCAGGTCGACCGCATGGTCGCCTCGCCGAGGCTTAAGGACGGAGTCCGGGCCTTCTTCGAGGACATGCTGGGCTTCGACGAGTTCCAGACCCTGGCCAAGGACGCGCTGCTGTTCCCGAAATACAGCTCGAGGGTCACGATCGACGCACAGGAGCAGACGCTTCGCACGATCGCGGATCTTCTGGTGGACCAGAAGGGCGACTATCGCGATCTCTTCACGACGCGGAAGACCTTCCTGACGCCGCTGCTGGCCTCGATCTATGGCGTGCCGCTCGTCTCTCCCGACGGAAGCTGGGTGCCGTATGAATATCCGGAAGGCGATCCGCGCGCGGGCATTCTGTCGGAGGTGAGCTTCGTTGCGCTGCACGCTCATCCGGGACGCAGCTCGCCGACGCTGCGCGGCAAGGCGATCCGCACCGTGATCCTCTGTCAGAAAGTGCCCGATCCGCCGGGCAACGTGAACTTCACGCTCGCCCAGGACACCAAGAATCCGCTGTACAAGACGGCGCGCGAACGGATGACGGCGCACCGCACCGAGGCGACTTGCGCCGGCTGTCACAAGCTGATCGATCCGATTGGGTTCGGATTGGAGAACTTCGATTCGATCGGCGGCTACCGGACCACCGAGAATGGCGCGACGATCGACGCGACAGGCGAGCTCGACGGCATCAAGTTCGAGAATGCGGCCGGTCTCGGCAAGGCGGTGCACGACGACAAGGCGGCGCCGGCCTGTGCGGTGAATCGAGTTTGGTCCTATGCGGTTGGCCGGCCGCCGGCCAAGGGCGAGGCGGAGTTCGTGAAGCAGCTCGGCAGCGACTTCGCGTCCGACGGCTACAAATTTCCGGATCTGATGCGGCGCATCGCGACGAGCGACGCGCTCTATCGCGTGAGCCCGGCGCAGACGGGAAGCCTCGCGGTTCCCGGCAAGCTGGCGTCGGACGGCAATTCAGTAGGGGAGGCAAGGCAATGATCCCGATGCATCGGATGAATCGGCGCAGCGTGTTGCGCGGCATGTTGGGCGGCGCGGCCGTCACGGTCGGGCTGCCTTTCCTCGATTGCTTCCTGAATGAGAACGGCACCGCGCTCGCCGCGACGGGCGAGCAGCTGCCGACCCGCTTCGCGACCTGGTTCTGGGGCTTGGGCATGAATCCCGGCCGCTGGGAGCCCAAGCAGACCGGCAAGTTCACCGAGTTCGGCCCCGAGCTTCAGGCCATCGCGCCCTTCAAGGACAAGGTCAACGTCTATAGCGGCATGAAGGCCTTCCTCGACGGCAAGCCGCTCGCGGTTCACTTCTCGGGCGCCCAGGCGATACTGACCGGCACGGTGCCGCGCGGCATGATCGGGGTCACGCCCAGCATCGACACGCTGATCTCCGACACGATCGGCACCCGCACACGCTTCCGTTCGCTGGAAGTCGCCGCTACGGGCAATCCGACTCACAGCCAGTCGAGGCGCGCGAACTCGGTGATCAATCCCGCCGAGGTCTCGCCCGCGGCGCTCTATACCCGCGTCTTCGGCCCCGAGTTCAAGGATCCGAACGCGGCCGACTTCACGCCCGACACCGGCGTGCTGGTTCGCCGGAGCGCGCTCACCGCCGTCGCCGACGATCGCAAGAGCTTCGCGCAGACTTTGGGCGCCGCCGACAAGGCGCGTCTCGACGAATATTTCACGTCGCTCCGCGAGCTCGAGCAGCAGCTCGATCTCGAGCTGCAGAAGCCAGCGCCGCTCGCGGCCTGCACGGTTCCGGGCAAGGTCGAAGAAACGCCGATCGGCACCGAGATCGAGACGGTGAAGACCAATCACAAGCTCTTCGCCGGAATCCTGGCGCATGCTCTCGCCTGCGGCCAGACGCGCGTGATCAACGTGGCCTTCGCCGACGCCACCTCGTCGCTGCGAAAGGCGGGCGGCCAGCAGACGCATCACGAATACAGCCATGAGGAGCCGGTCGACGCCGTTCTTAACTACCAGCCGACGCTCACCTGGTTCTTCGGCCAGATCATGGACAGCTTCGCGCTGATGCTGGCGACGCTCGACGGCATCAAGGAGGGCGACCGCTCTCTGCTCGACCGCACGCTGCTGATGACGGGCACCGATCATGGCTATGCCAAGCTGCATTCGGTCGAGAATATTCCGATCATTACGGCCGGCAGCGCCAACGGACGGATGAAGACAGGCATCCATTGCGCGGCTCTCGGCGATACGGTCGCGCGCGTGGGCCTCACCGTGCAACAGGCGATGGGTCTCCCGGTCTCGACCTGGGGCACGGAGTCGAACCAGACCTCGAAGCCCTTCACCGAAGTTCTGGCGTAGGATCGGCGGCGGTATCCGCGCGGAGCAGGCTAAATGAAGACGACAATCGGACTCGGCATTCTGGGCGCGGCGATCATCATCGGCGCCGGGTATTATTTCTCCCAGAAGCCTCAGGCTGCGCACGAAGAGGCGGCGCTCGCGACACCGCCCGGCATCACGATCGGGAGCGCCAAGGTCGGCATGGCCGATTCCGGCGTCTCCGGCATGAAGATGCCGGTGACGAAGCCCTCCTTCGCCGACGCGAAGGGCATGACTCTTTATACCTTCGACAAGGATGTCGAGCCCGGCAAATCGGCCTGCTCGGGCGATTGCGCCAAGGCATGGCCGGCAATGGCCGCCCCGAAGGACGCCAGGCCGTTCGGCGATTGGAGCCTGGTCACGCGCGACGATGGCTCGAAGCAATGGGCCTATCGCGGCAAGCCGCTCTATACGTCGACCAAGGACGCCAAGCTCGGCGACGCGAACGGAGCCAACGTCGATAATGTCTGGCACATCGCTTTCTTCGCACCCGCCGATGGGATGCCTCTGCCCGACGGCGTCGCCGTGCAGGAGCTGTTGAATGCCGGCGGCGAGGTCTTCGTCAATTCCGAAGGCAACCCGCTCTACACATTCGACGGCGATCGCGCCGGCAAGCCCAGCTGCACGGGCGCGCCCTGCGCGGATCATTGGACTCCATTCGAGGCGGCACAGCTTGCGAAGCCCGTCGGCGATTTTACCGTGGTCCATCGCGACGACGGGATCTATCAGTGGGCCTACAAAGGCCAGCCGCTCTACGCCTATACCGGCGACACCGAGCCGGGTGACGCGAAGGGCAACGGCCTTGACGGTAAATGGCATGTGGCGACGCTCGTGCGTCAATTCATGCCGCCCGGAGTCGCGATCGCTCAAAATCGCTTCGGCGGCGACAATCTCGTGACTGCGGCGGGCATGACGCTGTATGAGCGGGATCGCGTGGTCAGCACCAACACCGGGCACAATCTCCGCGCCGGCATGCGCGGCAATCCTTTGGTCGGTCGGATGCTGGGCACCAAATCCTGCGACGCCGCATGCGCCAAAACCTGGCACCCGCTGCTCGCCGCCGCCGATGCCCAGCCCTCCGGCTATTGGGACATCGCGACCCGCGATGACGGCACCAGGCAATGGGTCTATCGCGGCTATGCCGTCTACACCTTCGCGGGCGATCAGAAGCCGGGCGACATGAAAGGCAACGACACCTACGACATCCTCGAAGGCAATGACCCTTACGCCGTCGCGGACGTTTTCGTGAAGGGCGCCGGCGCCATGGTCTGGCACACCGCGATTCCGTAATCTTAGAACCCTCTCCGCCCTTCAGGGCTGAGAGCGTAGGATGAGGTGGGCGGCGCGGCCTTCTCGGTGCAACCGCGCAAGGAGCTGCACGCCCCCGCCTTGCCCTCTCTTGCCCCAAAAGGGCCCGGAGAGGGAATGCGATCGCGATAAGAGGGAAGGGGTGAACGCTCATGGACGCCAGTGAAGCGCGATATCAGCAGGCCGACATTCCGCGAACGGAGCGCCCGATCAGGCTAGGCTCGCTGCTCTACACGCTGGTCGAGCCGCGGCGCGGGCATGAGGTCGCCTATAATCGCTGGTACGAGCGCGATCATTTCTATGCCGGCTGCATGATCGGCGCGTGGCAGTTCGCCGGCCGCCGCTTCGTCGCGACGCGCGACTGCAAGGCCAAGCGTTATCCTGCCGACAGCCCGATCGTGGCCGATCCGAGCAAGGGCTCCTATGTCGCGATCTACTGGGTGCTCGACGAGCGCCACGACGATTGGAACAAGTGGGGCGTGGAGCAGGTGAACCGGCTGCATGCCGGCGGTCGCATGTTCCTCGAGCGCGACCATGTCCACACCGCGCTCTATCGCTATCGCGGCGAGGCGAACGCGCCCGGCAGTCACATGCCGTCTGAGCTCGCGCTCGATCGCGCCTATCCGGGCATGGTCACGATCATCGCCGAAGGGAGAAAGGGCGCCAACCCGGACCGCCTCGCCGATTATTTCCTGCGAAGAGCCTGCCCGGCCGATGTGATGGTGATGGGCACCCCCTTGCCGTTGCGCGGCGACCGCCCGGCCGACGTGCCGGATCAGGAGAGCGACGGCCGCTTGCTGCTGATGTATTTCCCGACCGAGAATCCGCTCGATGTCTGGGAACGCGACTATGCACGCGTCGGAGCCGAGCTCGAGGCGAGCGGCCTCGGGCGCGTGCTGTTCGCCTCGCCTTTCCTCGCGACGATCCCCGGAACCGATACCTATACCGATCAGCTCTGGTAAGGTGTTCCTAAAGCGCAACCCATCCGAAAGGCTCCAGGCGATGGACGCACCGATTCTGGAATCGCTCACCGAAGGCGTGTTGACGCTGACCTTGAACCGGCCTGACCGGCTGAACGCCTTCACGCCGCGCATGCATCATCTGCTGCTCGACGCGTTGAAGCGCGCGGACCGCGATCCCGGTGTCCGCGTGGTCGTGGTGACCGGGGCAGGGCGGGGCTTCTGCTCGGGCTATGATTTCAAGGGAGGCGATTCCGCCGATCCGGTCGATCCGATCCAGGCCAAATGGCAGGACGACCCGGCCTGGATGTCGGTCGAGAACATTGCGACGCGGCTGCGCGAGGACGCCGAAATCCCCTACCTGCTGCATACCATGCCGAAGGTGACGATCGCCGCGATCCGCGGCCCGGCAGCCGGCAGCGGCCTATGCTTGGCGGCGGCCTGCGATCTGCGCATCGCCGCGGACAATGCATCCTTCAAGACCGCCTTCGCCAATCTCGGCCGCTGCGGCGATCCGGGGGGCAGCTACTACATCTCGAAGCTCGTCGGTCCGTCGAAGACTCGCGAGCTTTATTTCCTCGACGAGAAGCTCGATGCCGCGACCGCGCGCGATATCGGTCTCGTCAACAAGGTGGTGCCCGAGGCCGAGCTCGAATCCGCGACCCAGGCATTGGCGGGGAAGCTCGCCAAAGGGCCGACCGCCGCGTACGGCTACATGAAAAAGAACATCGCCTTCGCCGAGACGGCGACGTTGGAGCAGGTGCTGACGATGGAAGCCTATGCGAATGCGCGCGCAAGCCATACGCACGACGCGAAAGCGGCCGTGCAGGCCTTCCTCGAGAAGCGGCCGGCGAATTTCCGCGGATATTGAGCGATGTGGGCGTTGCCGCCGGTTCGCAAGGGCGTCGAACCAGACGCGGCGCTGATGCAGCGTCGCGCCGAGGCGGTAGAATTCCAGAAGAGCCAGCCGGTCGCGCCGGACGTCTCGATCGGCGAAGCGCCGTTCGGCGGCGTGAGGTGCCTGGTGTGCGAACCGCCCGTCCGGCGTGCCACGATTCTCTATCTGCATGGCGGCGGATTCCGGCTAGGCAGCGCGCGCGGCTGGACCGGGTTCGCATCCAGGCTCGCCGTCACGGCCGAGGCGCGGATCGTGGTCGTCGATTATCGGCTGGCGCCCGAATGGCCGTTTCCGGCGGCGCTGCACGATGCGGCTTCGGTTTACCAGGCTCTGGTCGAGGAGAATGCCGGGCCCCTGTTCGTTGGCGGCGATTCGGCCGGCGGCGGCCTTGCGGCGTCTCTTGCGGTCGCATGTCGAAATCAAGCGCAGATGCCGCGTGGTTTGATTCTGCTTTCGCCTTGGCTCGATCTCACACTGCGATCGGAAACATGGTCGAGCCGCGGCGCCACCGATCGCTTTTTCCCGCGCGAGGCCGCGAAGGTTGCCGCGGAAGGCTATCTGCAGGGGTATCCCGCCGACGAACCTTTAGTCTCGCCGCTGCTTGCCGATCTTGCAGGCTTGCCTCCGGTCTTGCTGTTCGCGGGCGAAGCCGAGGCGCTGTTGGGGGACGCCACGGCCTTTGCCGAGCGATTGGCGTCGGCCCATGTCACCGTCGAAGCGCATCTGGTGGCCGCCATGCAGCATGTGTGGCCCGTACTGTTCGCCGATCTACCGGAAACGCAAGCCGCGCTGGAGGCGATGGCCGCGTTCGTGCGGCGGTTCTAGCCAAGCAGCGCCGGCAGCTCCGACATCCGGTCGAACGTCACCGCCGCGCCCGCGGCGAGCAGGCGCTCTGCATGGCCGGCCGTGCAGTGGCCGGCGCCGCAGAACCCGAGCGCCTTCATGCCGGCGGCACGCGCGGCTTGGATTCCGAACACGCTATCCTCGATCACGACGCATTGCTCGGGCCGAACGGACATGCGCGTCGCGGCGTGGAGGAAGAGATCGGGTGCCGGCTTGGGATGCGTAACTTCGGTGGCGCTGAAGATATTCGGCGCGAAGCGATCCCAGAGGGCGACCTGCCCCAAGGTCCTCTGCAGTCTTTCATGCGAGGAGGACGACGCGACGCACATGGCTCGGCCTGCCAGCGCATCCAAGGTTTCGCGAACGCCCGGCACCAGAAGACTATCGCCTTCGGAGATGAACGCCGCCAGCAGCTTTTCGCGCGTGTTCGCGACATAGTCCGGAGGAAGGCGGACGCCGGTCTCTTGTTCGAGAATGCGGTACATTTCGCGTGTCGTCGTACCGGCGAAACGCGCGAGCGCGTGAGGTTCCATCGGCACCCCCTGCTCGGTGAGCGCGCGGGCCTCGACCTCGCAGGCGATCCGCTCGCTGTCGATCAGCACGCCGTCGCAATCGAAGATGATGAGGCCGGTCCCGTCAGCCATGGCGGTATTTGAGCGCAAGGATGAGCGCCGACTGTATCAGCGTGAAGCCGTTTGCCAGAATCAGCGAGAGCGAGCCCACCGCGATCCCATAGCCCAGCCAAAGCGCGACTCCGATCGTCATCATCATATACATGCCGAGCGAGATTGACCGCGTATCCCGCGTGCGGATGGTCTTGATCGCCTGCGGCAGGAAGCTGCCCGTCGTCATGGCGGCGGCCGCAAGCCCGATCATCTCGACGGGTGGGATGGCGAAGGGCATGAGATTGCGAGTCGCTTGCGAGTTCGTTCGGTGCGCGGCGCCTAGAAAGTCAGCACCCCTCGCGCCAGCTTGCCATGCTCCAGATCCTCGAATGCCTGGGCATAATCCTCGATGCGGTATTTCTTGGTGACCAGCTCATCGAGTTTCAGCAGGCCGCGTTGATAGAGGTCTAGATACACGGGAATATCGTGATGCGGCCGCGATGAGCCGTAACGGCACCCCATGATGCTGCGGTCGACGAAGCCCAGTTGCGCGACCGGGATCTCGATGGCCGCGCCGGCCGGCGGCACGCCGACGATGACGCAATTGCCGCCCCAGTCGAGCGCGGCGAGCGCGCTCTTCAGGACCTTGGTGCTGCCCACGCATTCGAAGCTCCAATCGACCCCGCCGGACCCGAAGGTGCCGACGCGCTGCGTCTTGCTATGGGGCAGCAGGTCGCGGATCTGCTCGGCGGGATCGCCCAAGCTCGCATCGATGAAGTCGGTGGCGCCGAACAGCTCGGCCATCGGACGCTTGGAGGCCAGCATGTCGACCGCGATGATCCGCGACGCGCCGGCGATGCGGAGACCTTGGATGACATTGAGCCCGACGCCGCCGACCCCGAACACGGCGGCGGTCTGGCCGGCCCGCACCTGCGCTCTGTTGAGCACGGAGCCGACGCCGGTCAGCACGCCGCAGCCGATCAGGCAGGCAGATTCCAGCGGAATGGATTTATCGATCACCACCAGCTGGTCCTGCTTGACCAGCGTCGTCTCGGCGAAGGTCGAGAGCGCCGCGAAATTGCCGACCGCCTGCCCGCCGAGCGCGAAGGGCGTCGAGCGGTTGCCGAGAGTCTGGCGGCAATGCGTGGGACGACCTGAATCGCATTCGTCGCAATGGCCGCAATTGGCAAGCGTGTGCATCACAACATGATCGCCGGGCGCGAGCTTGGCGACGCCGAGGCCGACACGCTCGACGACACCGGCGCCTTCATGACCGAGCACGGTGGGCGCAGGCCATGGGATGGTGCCATTCACGACGCTGACGTCGCTGTGGCACAGGCCGCTTGCGACGATCCGAACCAATACTTCGCCCGGCCCGGGATCGCGCACCGTCACCGAGGAATTCAGTTCGACTTTTCCGTCGCCGGCATAGAGCAATGCGCGCATCGTTTCTCACCCGCTCATTCGCATCGTGTCTTCGGTGACCGCGAACGGCATCCGACCATTGCTTTTGCGCGTCGCGATCATGCAGCGCGCCACCAGCTTCGCGGCATATTCCTCGATCCCGTCGGCGCCCAGCGGCTCGGCGAATCCCAGCAGCGAGAGCGTATAGGCGACGTCGCCGTGGGGATTGAACACGGGCGCCGACATGAGGCCGACCTTATAGTGCTGCGACCGTTCGAGATGTTCGAGATGATAGACATTGTGGCCGAGCTCGGTGATGAGACCGGTCATGGCGTGTCTGAGCTCGTCGCAATGCGGCGTGAGCGACAGATTCGCGACGACTTCGCCGAGCCTCGATTGCAGCGGCGTCTGCATGGTGACGATATAGCCGCGCTCACGCACGGCGGCGAGAATCTCGCGATGCCGCGGCCGGACTTCCTCAGGTTCTTCAGCCAGCCAGCGCTCGACTTGATCCTGCGGCGCCCAGGCCATGAATTGCGCGCCGAGCGGCGGGATCAGCGGGATGCGCTGCCCGACACGCAGGCTGGCATTGGGCGCCACATAACGGCCTGCGCGCGCGATGGCGATCAGGTCACCGCCGGTGCGCGCGGTGACCAGCACTTCGAGATCGAGCTCGTTGGCGAGGTCGCGCGCCTCGTCGCGCACGATGTCGATCGCGGGATGGGCTTCGAGCGCGGCATGGCCGATCGCGACGAGGGCAGGGCCCAGCGAATAGGTCTTGTGCTTGGGATGGCGTTCGAGAAATCCCTCGCGAGTCATCGCCGTCAGCAGCGCATGGCATGATGCGAAATTGAGGCCGAGATGCTGGACCAGCTCCGACAACGAAAAGGCCTCGCTCGGGCTGGCTGCGAGAAAGTTCAGCACATCCATGGCGCGCGACGCCGCGAGAGCCGGTCTCGCCATTCATCTTCTCCCCGAAAACTTGACGGCCATCCTGCCGACTTATAGCGTTCATCACAATGCAATAGCGTTTTCGATATTGCAAATATCGCGCGCGACTGGGGAGGATCGCCATGGATTTTGTGACCGAGCTTCTGGGCCTTTCCGGCAAGAAGGCCCTGGTTATCGGGGGTGGGCAAGGCATGGGCGAATCCATCGCGACGCTGCTCGCGCGCGCCGGCGCCGATGTCGCGGTGCTCGATCTCGAACGCGACAGGGCGGAGCGGGTTGCGGCAAAGATCGCTGCCTACGGGATCAAATCGCACCCGTTCGCCGCCGACATGCTCGATCCGGACAAAGCGGTGGCGGCAATCGGCGAAGCGGAGAAGAGTCTCGGCGGATTCGATGTCTTGGTCTCGATCGTCGGACAGGCTTTGTTCAAGCCGATCCTCGAGATGACCCTCGACGACTGGGACTTCGATCATCGCCGCAACCTCCGCTATTTCTTTGTCGCGGGCCGCGAGGTCGCGGCTTCCATGATCCGACGCGGCAAGCCGGGCGCGATGGCCTGCGTCGCCTCGGCCGACGGCCTGTTCGGCGCGATTCACCATGCGTCCTATGGCGCGGCCAAAGCCGGTCTCATGCATCTGGTGAAGACGATGGCGCTCGAATGGGCGCCGCACGAGATCCGCGTCAACGCAGTCGCGCCCGGCACGATCAACACGCCGCGCCTGCCGGAAACGCCGGCCTCGCGCCGGTTCGTTGCGGACTCGCTTCTGCCGATGAAGCGCGCCGGTGTGCCCGACGATATCGGCAAGGCGTTGCTGTTCCTGGTTTCGAACATGTCGCCCTATGTGACGGGCCAAACGCTCTTCGTCGACGGCGGCTGGAATGCGGCCAACCTGTTCGATCCGCGCAAGGTGGAGCTGAAGAAGTCGAACTAGGAGAACGGCATCATGGTCTCGATCGAAGCTGTCACGAATGTGTCGACCAAGCTGGGTGAAAATCCGCTGTGGGATGTGGAGGAGCAGCGGCTTTATTGGGTCGATGCGGTCGGCCGGAAGATCTTTCGCGCGGCGGCCGACGGTCGCGATCTGGAGAGTTGGGACGCGCCGGCCGAGATCGGCTCGATGTGCCTGCGCAGACAAGGCGGCGCGGTGGTGGCGCTCGACACCGGCCTGCATTTTCTCGATTTCGAGACCGGCCGCTATGAGAAATTCGCCGATCCCGAAGGAAACCAGCCGGCGGTGCGGCTCAACGACTGCAAGGTCGACAAGCGCGGACGCATGATCGTCGGATCCTTCGATCGCGAATCCTATGATCCGGCGCAGCCCGGCGTGGCGGTGAAGTCGCGCGGCTCGTTCTTTCGCGTGGATACCGACCTGTCGATTCACACGATCGAGACCGGGATCGCCTGCTGCAACGGGCCTTGCTGGAGTCCGGACGAGAAGCGTTTCTATTTCGCCGACACGATGTGCGGTCAGATCTTTGTCGCGGATTGGAATGCCGAAAAGGGCACGCTGTCGAACAAGCGCAAATTTCAATCTTATGGTCCCGAAGGCGGCATGCCGGACGGCGCCACGGTGGATGCCGAAGGCTTCTACTGGTGCGCCTTCATGGGCCCGGGCGAGCTTCGCCGCTACGCGCCCGACGGCAAGCTCGATCGCACCGTGAAGATGCCGATCCTGAAGGCCTCGAGCCTCATCTTCGGCGGGCCGGAGCTCGACACGATCTACGTCACCACCATGGACGACCATTTACCGCCCCCCGACGGTCCGATGGGCGGCAGGCTGTTCGCGGTGCGGGGGCTCGGCATTCGCGGCATCGCGGAGCCGCGCTTCGGAGGCTGATCGTCATGGATATCGCCGAACTTGCGCACCTTGTTCAGCAACAGGCGGACATCGAGGCCATAAAGCAGCTGAAATACCGCTACTGCGCCTTTTGCGACAATGGCTACGACGCCGACGGCATCGCGTCCCTCTACACTGAGGACGGCGTGTTCGAAGGCGACGGCGGGTGTTTCGAAGGGCGCGAAGCGATCCGGAAATTGTTCAACGGCTCCGACGCGGCTTACGAGTTCGCGATCCACAACGTCATGAATCCGATCATCACGGTTGATGGCGACGAAGCCACCGGCGAATGGAAGCTGTTCCAGCCCTGCACCATCAACGGACAAGCCTTCTGGATTTCCGGCGTCTATCGCGATCGCTACGTCCGGATCGACGGCGCCTGGCGTTTCAAGCACGTGACCGTGCGCCTGCTCTTCTGCACGCCCTATGACGAAGGCTGGGCGAAGACGCCGTTCGGCATTTCGTTCGGGTGACCTAAACTGTTTCTAATTCCGCCTGACCGGCTTCTCCCCCACCCGATTCCTGAGCGAGCCGATCTTCTCGATAATGGCTTCCATCGTCTCGCCGGGGTTGAGGTAGCGGCCCGTAGCCATCGCGACGCCGGCGGGGGTGCCGGTATAGACGATGTCGCCGGTGTGAAGGCTGGTGCGGTCGTCGACATAGAGCAGCAGCTCGTCGACGCCCCAGATCATGTTGATCGTGCGGTCGTCCTGCCGCACCTCGCCGTCGATCTTCATCGAGATCGCGAGATCGATCGGCCCTTTCGGGAATTCGTCGCGCGTTACGATCCAGGGACCGAGGCCAGCGGTGCGGTCATGGATCTTGGCGGAGAACAGATCCATGCCGCCCAAGGGCGAGCGCTGCAGGTCGCGCGCGCTGACATCGTTGCCGACGGTGTAGCCGAGCAGGCTATCCGAGGGCCGCGTGCGGTCCTCGAGATTGGGCGCGCCCATCACCGCCACCAGCTCGACCTCGTGATCGAGCTGATTGGTGATCGGCGGATACCGCACTTCCTCATCCTGGCCCACCAGCGCGCTGTAGGGTTTGAGGAACGCGACCGGCTGCGGTGGGCGGGCGAGCTTCAGCTCGTCGAGATGCTTCTGATAATTGGCGCCGACGGCCGCGATCTTGCTGGCGGGCTCGATGGGCGGCAGGTATTTGTGGCCGGTGAGCTGAACCGTCTTGCCGGTGAAGGGCAGGTCGAGATTGCCCTTGGCGATGCCGGCGCCCCAGTCGAGGATCGTGCCGGCGATCTCGCGGCCGGTGTTCTTTTCCGGCTCGACCGCCGCCCAGAAGGTCCGCTTTCCGTCGCTTAAGCGCGCCAGCTTCATTTCCGCCTCCCGCTCAAGAAAATTTCGAGATCATTTCGTCCGCGTAGCGCCGGATCGCATCGATCTGCAGCCCGAGATCCTTGGTGCCCGGATTATAGATCATCCAAGGTTGGGTGAGGATGTGCGTGACGCCTTGATCCTCCAGCCGCCGATAGCCGTCGAAATCGAACACATCATCCGGCGTCGCCAGCACATCGAAATTCGGATCGCGGCCGAGCTCGGTCCGGTATTGGCGGATCTTCTTGATGCTGGCGATGATCTCGGCCGCCGGTTGCAAATCGGTAAGCCAGCCGTCGCCGAGCCTGGCGGCGCGGCGAAGCGCGGGCTCGGAGATGCCGCCGCTCCAGACCGGGATCTTGCCCGGCGGCTTCGGGTTCATCTCGACCCGGTCGAACTGGTAATGCTTGCCGTGATAGGAGACATATTCGCCGGTCCATAGCAGGCGCATGATCTCGACCATCTCGTCGGCGCGCTTGCCGCGGGTCGAGAAATCCTGACCCAGCAGCTCGAACTCGTCCTGCGACCAGCCGACGCCGATCGTCATTACCACGCGCCCGCCTGATAGCACCGCCGCGGTCGACACCGCCTTGGCGGCGAGGAACGGATTGCGCATCGGCAGCACGAAAGCGTTGGTCGTGAAACGGATCTTTTTGGTGACCGTCGCCATGCCGCCGATCGCGACCCACTGGTCGGGCCAGTCGGTGAATTCGGGCCAGCGGCGCGAGCCGTCCTTCGTGTAGGGGTAGGGGACTTTGAGCTTTTCCGGATTCACCGTGTGGTCCGAAAGACCGATCATCGCCCAGCCGGTCTCGTCGGCGACCTTGGCCAGCTCGGGCAGATGAGCGACGGGAGTGAAGGAGCCGGAAAGGACGAATTTCATGGATGCGCCTGCGAATGGGAGCTTGACGGCCCAACGACCTATCGCACCGGGGGCTCCCCGGCAAGCGGCGGAAGCGGCTTGGCGCCCGGCGGCAGGCCCACTTCCCCGACATCCAGCAGCATCGACACGCTGGCATAGAGGCCGGCGAGACCGATCAGGTCGACAAGCTGCTTCTCGCCCAACAATTCGCGGGCCTGCTTGAAGGTCGCATCCGAAATGCGGCGCTTGGCGTAAAGCTCCGTCAGCAAATCATAGACCGCCGCCTCATCCGGCTGCATCGCTTCCGGCCGCTTGCCATGGGCGATCGCGTCAGCGGTGGCGGCCGAGACGCCGGTCTTCATCGCCATCGGGTAGTGGCCGAACCATTCATACTCCGCGTTCCATTGCCGCGCGGTGACCAGGATCGCGATCTCCTCCAAGCGAGGCGGCAGGGTGGTCGGCGCACGCAGATAGTCGGCGAGCGCCTGAACGCGGTCGGTCAGAACCGGGCTGCGGAGCATGATGTTGAACGGGCCGGAGAGCATCGGCAGCTTGGCCGCGGATTGCTTCTGCGCGTCGGTCATCGTCTTTGGGTCGAGCTGCGGAAAGCGATCGGGCCGCGAATCCTGCGCGTGAACAGGCG